>ERZ808246.523-NODE-523-length-31744-cov-5.872795_pt1 | contig 31744 bp, 33 predicted proteins | sample MGYA00521083_ERZ808246 | MGnify/ENA primary metagenome ERZ808246 (study PRJEB31516, sample SAMN03275577) | gut metagenome | biome: mammalia-associated habitat; material: feces | host: Papio cynocephalus | place: Kenya | collected 2012-07-07 ...
GACCTCTTCCTGAGACCGCTCTCTTCCAACAAAGTTCCGATGATCCTCGAGTTCAAGAAGGTCGATTCAGAAAAGGACCTTGTTCCTGCAACAGAAGAGGCCATCAGGCAGATCCGCGACAAGAGATACGCTCTGGGCATGCCCTCGGACACCGTCCTCATCGGGATGGCTTTCTGGGGCAAGGTTCCGAAGGTCCTAGTCGGAACCTCAGATAACGAATGAAGACGATGCTCTATGCCATCAGATCGTGATTGATCGATGTTCGCAGACGCCCACCTCCATTCGATCGAATTCGATTCGAACTATCACGACGGCTCCGAGGCTTCTTGCCTATTCTGCTGCGCTGCCTCCAGAAGAGACTGGGAAGAACTGCAGAAAAACGATGATCCTCGCCTGACTAGATTCTACGGGGTGCATCCCTGGTACGCCGACGAATACGGTTCCGAAGCCGGAGAAGAGCTGAGGTCCATTCTGAGGAAGGATCCGCACGCAGGCGTGGGAGAGATCGGACTCGACAGATTCAGAAACGAGATCGGTCTGCAAAGGAGGATCCTCTTAGAACAGCTGGAAATAGCGGCGGACGAACACAGGGCCGTGCAGATCCACAACGCGGGATGCGACGAGGAACTCCTCGGGATCCTGCGCGGAACGAAAAACACGGGCCCCGTAATCCTCCACTCGTTCGGTTCGGAAAGCTACGTCAGACCGCTGACGGACATGGGATGCTATTTCTCCATCAACCCCCGCATACTGAGACGCTCCGCCACTAGAATCTTCAGGCTCGTATCGGCGATACCCGAGGACAGGCTGCTGCTGGAGTCTGACTTCCCGTCCGTCCCCAAGGATTTCACGGGGATGGGGGACTTCGCAAAAAGACTATCAGAATCATGCGGCATCCGTGAGGACAGGCTCATAGAGCTCTCTTTGGATAATGCGAGGAGGATAGCGGAATGGAAGGCATGAGCGAGAGGACGGGACTGCTTCTCGGAGAAGAAGGGGTCGAAAGGCTGAGAGAAGCCTCCGCCATAGTGGTCGGGAACGGAGCTGTCGGAGGATACGCCCTCGAAGGACTCGTGAGAGCCGGAGTAGGAAGGATCCGCACAGTCGACGGGGACGTCTTCCAGGCCAGCAACCTGAACCGTCAGATCCTCGCGACCGTAGACACCGTGGGCCGCCCGAAGGCCGTCGTGGCCTGCGAAAGGGCCAGGAGCATCAATCCCGGCATAGACATAGAGCCTCTGGAGCTGCATGTCGACGATTCCACGATACCCACCATACTGGACGGGGACTTCGACATCCTCATAGATGCCATCGATACCGTCAGATGCAAGATATCGCTGCTCAGAGCGGCATCGGTGAAGGGGATCAGAACGTTCTCGTCGATGGGGGCGGCACTGCATACGGACACGAAGACCATCCGTGTGGCGCCGATAATGGAATCCCGCGTATGCCCTGTGGCGGCCGCTGTACGCAAGGGTCTGAGAGGCTATGACACATCGAGGATCACCTGCGTCTACAACGAGGAGCCTCCCATCAAGGTGGAGGGCGGAAGAGACGACCACGGCAAGTCCGTCCTGGGATCCATGCCGACCGTTCCTGCGGTGACCGGCATGACGCTTGCGAATGAAGCGATACTGCATATCCTGGGCCGTCGAAGACGATGGATGCCGTTATCGTCGGTTTGCATAATCATCCATCTCGGAATCCCATTTTGTACCGAGAAACCATCCGCTCATTATGGATGCCAAATCCAAGCTCATAATCATCGTCGCGGTCATCATAGCGGTCGCGGCGGCGGCATTCTACGCCATGGCCGAAGAAGACCGCGATGAAGCGGGCTCCGAAACGGACGGATACAAGGTGTCGCTGAAGCTTAGTCTGAACGACGGACTCAGATGCTACGTCGGCGGGACCGAATACTTCGACGGGGACACCATTGTCTTCGAATCAGACAGCACCATGAAGCTCTTCGCCCCCCAGACGGGAACTATAACCTGCAACGGGCACTGGCAGAACGAGGACGGCACCGCCACAAGCGGCGGGGATATGTCCGAGTACGGCGACTCCATGGAGTACGACCTGACGTGGACCGCCTACTACGGCGACATGACTGGCACCGTGACCGCGACTTTCGTCGCCGGTGAGCCCAAAGACGCCTGAAGACGGGCTCGCGCCCGTCCAAACAACTTCTATCCATTCTGCATATACGATCCGTTCCTGTCCGATACACTTATCACAATTGGCGGGATGGCTGACCGCAAACCCCGGGGGATGAGAAACCCCGAGGATTCGAGGGAATGCGATGATAAAGCAGATCCGCCCCAATTATGACGCCAAGAGCATCGAGAAGGACATCCAGAAATACTGGAAGGAGACCGATGCCTACAGGAAGACGAAGGAGCTCCGTGCCAACGGAGAGAACTTCTACTTCGTCGACGGACCGCCCTACACCACCGGTGCGATCCACCTAGGAACGGCCATGAACAAGACCGTCAAGGACATCCTCATCAGATACTGGAGGATGTGCGGATACAACGTCCGCGACCAGCCCGGATTCGACATGCACGGCCTGCCAATCGAGGTGAAGGTGGAGAAGAACATCGGCGTGCACTCCAAGAAGGACATCGAAGAGCTCGGTATCGACAAGTTCGTCAATACCTGCAGGGAATTCGCCCTGGGCCTTCATGCCGATATGACCGAGCAGTTCAAGCAGCTCGGAGTATGGATGGATTGGGACCACCCCTATCAGACGATAAGACTCGACTACATCGAATCCGCCTGGTGGACCCTTCAGAAAGCGCACGAGAAGAACCTCCTCAAGCCCGCCAGCAGGGTCGTCACCTGGTGCCCCAGATGCGAGACCGCCCTAGCCGAGGCGGAGATAGAGTACTGGGACGAGACCGACCCCTCCGTCATGGTCAGGTTCCCCCTGAAGGACGGAACCGGATCCCTTCTTATATGGACCACGACCCCTTGGACCCTCGCAGCGAACATGGCTGTGGCGGTCCATCCCGATTTCCAGTATGCCAAGGTCAGGATGTCCGGCGCCAAAGGCTCCGAAGATGTCATAATCCTCGAGGAGCAGGCCGAGTACGTCATGCAGAAGGGTGGATACGAGAGCTACGAGGTCATCGAGAGGATGACCGGGAAGGATCTCGAAGGCACTCCGTACGTGCCTCCCTTCGACGTCCCCGCAGCGCCTGCCAGCGAATGGACATGGAAAGTCGTCACCGCAGACTACGTCGAGAAGGACAACACCGGACTGGTGCACACCGCACCCGGCCACGGACCCGATGATTACGAGACCGGAAAGAGGTACGGCATAGCCCCGTTCTGCCCCGTCTCGGAGGCCGGAAGATACACCGACGAGTTCCCGCAGATGGCGGGCAAGAAGGTCAAGACCGTCGCGGACGAGGTCATCAAGGATCTGGACTCGAGAGGCCTGATGTACAACGTCAGCAAGATCAAGCACAGGTACGGCCACTGCTGGAGATGCAAATCCCCGATCATCTACAGGAACACCAGGCAGTGGTTCGTCACCATCCCTGACGTCAAAGATGAGATGCTCGAGGAGATCGACCGCGTCAAGTGGGTCCCCTCCTGGGCAGGAGCCACTAGGGAGAGGAACTGGGTCGAGGGCGCCAGAGACTGGTGCATCTCGAGGCAGAGATACTGGGGAATCCCGATGCCCGTATGGGAGTGCTCATGCGGAGCCAGGAAGGTCGTCGGGCAGTACGACGAGCTGAAGGAGGGCGAGGGATACACCGAGGGCATGGACACCCACAGGCCCTGGATAGACGGAGTGACCTTCAAGTGCCCCGAATGCGGAGGCACCATGCACAGGGTCCCCGACGTCCTGGACGTCTGGTTCGACTCGGGAGTCGCCTCCTGGGCCGACCTCGGATATCCGAAGAACAAGGAGGAATTCAACAAATGGTGGCCCCCCAGATTCATCGTCGAGGCCCATGACCAGACCCGCGGATGGTTCTACTCCCAGCTTGGAGCCGGAGTCATATCGTTCGATCGCGCACCCTATGACGAGGTCATGATGCACGGATGGGTGCTGGACCCCAAGGGCCAGAAGATGTCCAAATCCCTGGGCAATGTCATCGAGCCGCTGGAGATCATCGATCAGGTCGGAGCGGATTCCCTCAGGTTCTATCTCATCAAGAGCAACGCGCCCTGGGAGGACACCGCCTTCCAGAAGGACGGTCCCAAGAACGCCAGGAAGATCCTGAACACCTATTGGAACGTCGTCAACTTCGCATCCACGTACATGCTCATCGACGGCTACGACCCCGATGCGCATTCGCTCCCCGAGGTCTCCCCGTACCTCCGCGACGAGGACAGATGGATGATCTCCAGGACGGAGAAGATGAAGAAGGCCGCCAAAGAATTCCTCGAGACGAGGGAGCTCCACAAGCTGGCAAGGGTCATGGACGAGTACATCACCGAGGACCTCTCGAGATGGTACGTATGCCTCGTTAGAGACAGGTCCTGGTCCGAGGACTCCGATATGGAGAAGGACAAGGAGGCTTCGTACTTCACACTGAACTACGCGATCATGGCGACAGCTCTGGTGCTCGCCCCCATAGCTCCGCATATAGCGGAGGAGGTCTACCAGCACATGGGAGGCAAGCTCCAGTCCGTCCACATGGAAAACTGGCCTGTTGCCGACGAAGCGCTGATCGACGAGGATATCGAGCACAGCACCCGCCTCGTCCAGAACATAGTGGACGTCGTTGCCGCCGAAAGGGCCAAGATGGGCTCCAAGCTCAGGTGGCCCCTCCTCAGGATCCTGGTCCGCGGAAACGACGCGGACGTCAACCGCGCCGTGAAGAGATTCGACGGCGTCCTGAGGGATCAGGCCAACGTGAAGGAGGTCCTCTACCTCGGCAAGGACGAAATCCCCTCGTCCGGAGCCATGGAGCCCGTCGAGTTCGATGAGGGCGCCCTCTTCATCGACTTCAGTGTCACTCCGGAGATCGAAGCCGAGGGATATGCGAGGGAGCTCATCAGGAGGATCCAGCAGATGCGCAAGGACCTGAAGCTCAACGTGGAGCAGTTCGTTGACTGCCAGGTGAAGACCGAGGACCGCCTCGTGGAGCTCTTCGAGACCTGGAGGGACCACATATCCAACGAGGTCAGGGCGAAGACCCTCGTCTTCACCGATGACCCGAAGGGAGCCGAGGTCAAGTCCTGGGACGTGACCGGCAAGGAGATCGTCATAGGCATCTCCCCCGCGGAGTGATCCGCGGAAAACTACTTGCCCCGTCGGAAGGCGGGGGCATCAGCCCTCTGCGGAATCTCATCCGCAGAGGGCGTCATCCTCAGTTCCAGTGGAAGAGGCACTTGGTCTGATATTCCGGCTCGCAGGACACGTACATCCCGAGCTTCTTGTACAGCCCCTCGTCCACGGAGGAGACAATCACCGACGAGTGGACGTCGCTGCCTCTGAGTCCGGGGAGCTTTGAGAACGCCTTCTCCACCAGGGGGTCGGTGTTCGCCGCGATGGACAGCGCGACCAGCATCTCGTCGATATGAAGGCGCGGATTGCGGTTCCCGAGATACTCCACCTTGAGACGCTGCATTGATTTGATGACATCCGGCGAGATGAGAAGGACGGAATCGTCTATTCCAGCGAGGACCTTCAGCGCATTGAGGATCATCGCAGATGAAGCTGTGAGAAGAGGCGAAGCCCTCCCGATGACCATCCTGCCGTCAGGAAGCTCGGCTGCAACGACCGGCCTCTCCGACTCCGACATCTCCTTCCTCACGAGCGCGACGGCTTTCCTGCTCTCCGGTATCATCCCGGCGCGCTTCATGAGGAGCTCCAAACGGAACACGGCATCGTCTCCGCATCTTCCCTCCCTCCTTTCCCTGAGGACTGCGAAATACCTCCTGACGATCTCGGCTTTGGCGGCCTGGCGGACAGCATCGTCGTCGACTATGCAGCAGCCTGCCATGTTGACTCCCATATCTGTCGGAGAACGGTACGGGGACTCTCCGAATATTCCTTCGAGAATGGAGTTAAGGACAGGGAATATCTCGATGTCGCGATTGTAGTTGACGCAAGACTTCCCGTAGGCCTCGAGATGGAAAGGATCGATCATGTTGCTGTCGCTCAGATCGGCGGTGGCCGCCTCGTAGGCGATGTTGACCGGATGGCTGAGCGGCAGGTTCCATATAGGAAACGTCTCGAATTTGGCATATCCGGCGGAGACGCCTCTCTTCTTCTCGTGGTAGAGCTGCGAGAGGCAGACCGCCATCTTGCCGCTTCCGGGACCCGGGGCGGTCACGACGACCAGAGGGCGTGTGGTCTCGACATACTCGTTCCTGCCGTAGCCTTCATCGGAAGCTATGAGGGAGATGTCGGCCGGATAGCCCGCGATCGGATAGTGGCGGTAGACCTTCATCCCGAGGGCTTCTGCCTTCCTCTGGAATGCATCGGCGGAGGACTGGCCGTCGTAGTGGGTGATGACGATGCCGCACACCGGGATCCCTCTGTCGGCGAAGGAGTCCACAAGACGCAGGACCTCCTGATCGTAGCCGATTCCGATGTCCTTGCGGACCTTGTTGCGGACAATGTCCTCCGCGTTGATCACGATGATCGCCTCGGCCCTGTCGCCGAACTGCTCCAGCATGCGGATCTTGCTGTCCGGCATGAATCCCGGAAGGACCCTGGAAGCATGGTAATCATCGAATAGCTTCCCTCCGAACTCGAGGTACAGCTTCCCTCCGGAAGCACCGATGCGCTCGAGGATGTGTTCGGACTGCGTACGCAGATAGAGGTCGTTGTCGAAACCGGGCATGCCGGTGCGATGCGCCCCGATGATATAATATGAAGGGCCGGCGGCAACCGGCCCGGTATGGTTTGGAAATGACGCCCCTTCACTGGAGCATGAGACGCCTGACGGTCTCGGGGGTCTGAGCGACGGTATCCTTCGCCGATATCTTCTCGGGATCGGCCCATTCGAACGCTTCGTTCTCCTCATTGAGAGTGGGATTCATGTGACCTACCCTGTACATGAAGGGATGGACCTTCCACAGGTTCGCACCCTCTCTGACGTAGAACGGCTTCAGCATCCCGTCGGGATTGGCTACCAGTATGCCTGTCTCCTCCATGATCTCGCGGCGAGCCGCCTCGACCGGGGACTCCCCGGGCTCTATCTTGCCGCATACGAGCGACCATTTTCCTGGGAACGACCTGCAGCGGTCCGGCCTCTTGAGCATGAGGACCTTCCCCTCGGATAGAATCAAGGATGATACGCATGCGCGCATCTCGACTCCCTTGATCTCCACCGTTCCGGCATCGCCGTCCACGACTACATCGTCGCCATCCTCGAACATGGAGACGGAAGGCACAGAATCGACCATGGGGATCGACGAGATCACCGCACCGGTGGCCACAATGGTCTCGGCGGATTCGTTGATCACCGCGGCCGGGGCCTTGCCATGGACCTTCAGATCGTACATGACGAAGGAACCGACGGTGCTTCCCTTCCCGCGGGGGAAGACGAGGACCTTTCCTGCGACGTTCCCTCCGCCTCCTACACGGAGCTCTCCGGTCGCCCCGTCAACCCCTCCGAGGAAGCTCAGGGGCTCGTCGATCTTCAGAACCTTCCCTTCGGCCCTTCCGGGGGATATGGCGCGTCCGTTCATGATCACATCACCACCTCCAGAAGAGCTGCAATATCTCTGACCATGACCTTCTGGGAGCAGAGCGTAGGCAGGTAGTTGCCGGCCTTGGCCGAATTGGTCCCGGTACGCTGGAAGACGCCCTCTATAGGTGCGACGACCATGCATGTATCTGCGAGAACGGGTCCGAACTCCTCCATGACCTTCACGTCCTCGGAACATCTTTCCCTGACCTCGGCGGATGTGCAGAACCAGATCTCCACGTCCTTCCTGACCTTCTTCTTGCCCTTGAGGAACGCGGCTATCTGATGCATCTCCTTCTCCGTCAGATGAGGACAGCCGATGGCGATGAGCTGGACATCGTCAGTGGTGTTGAGTTTCGCGTACGCCTCCTCCAGCTCCTTCTTCCCTATGGGAATCGTCTCCAGCTCGGAGATGTCGAAGCTTCCGGCCTCGGGAGTGGCCCCCTCGGCATGCCAGAGAGCTACGGAACCCGCTGCCGCCATGGCGGCGCTGAGCGTCTTCGCCTCCTCCACGCCCGGTGAAATCCCTTTGAAATACGGTATGCCGCTCCCCATGGCCATTCCGACGGCCTGGCCTAGGAGGGAATATGAGAATACGGAACCGTCGATATCGGCGTCGATGACCTTGGTCGGCCTGCGGTTCTCATCGATGTGGAGGCCGTAGTTGGCCGTCTTCCCGAGGATGGCGGCCGCAAGGGCCCCCGGTCCGCCTTCGCGGTTGGTCCTCGCTCCTATGAAGGAATTGACGAATGACAGTGCGGACGACTCCGCCCATGCGACGTGATCGCCGAAGCTCGGAACGTTCGCACCGGTGTACGGAGTGCATGAACAGGTCTTCATGACCCCCATCTCCCCGTAGAGATCGATGATCCTGAGCTGCTTCTCCGCGAATCCAGGGGTGATATGCATCTCCTTCCAGCGCCCTCTGTCCATCCCGACGGGATTCAAGGTGGATGGCACAGAAACCTTGGCGCCTCCTGCGGCCATGTCTTCGAGATACTTCAGACCGCCGTCGCCTATCGTCTTGTAGGATGCGCCCGAAAGATGCGCCGAAGTTATGTCGATGAGGTCCTCGGCTCCGTAGATCTTGCCGAGAGCCGTGACAAGCTCCATGGCTTTCTGCCTGCTCTCGCCCTGCTCTCCGTCGAGGATGGCCTGCTCCTCCCTGGTTAGGTCCATGATGCATCCCATGCATACGGCACTAATAGACTTGGCGGGCAGAATACAAATAATTGCTACCGCTAGAGGCAAGTATGGTATTGTCGTCCATCGTCCCATTCCTAGCTGTGGCGGCCGGAGGAGCATTAGGTGCCCTGTCTAGATTCTCCGTCTACAGGACCGTCGAGACGGGATTCCCATGGGCGACGTTCATCGTGAACATCGTCGGATGCTGCCTTGCATCTTTCCTGATGTTCAAATACGGAGTCTACGCCGACGGCGCCGTGAAGACCTTCGTATTCACAGGGTTCTTCGGAGCCTTCACCACCATGTCGACGTTCTCGATCGATACCGTCAATCTGCTTGTCGATGAGGCCTACGCCAAGGCAGGAGCCAACATCCTGATGAACTCGGTCCTCTGCGTGTTCGGGGCGGTCTGCGGCAGGTGGCTGGCAGTCGTGTGAGAGCTTGGTCCTGTAGGCACGATACGACTCCCCCCATTCGATCATCGATTCGAGAACCGGCTGAAGGGACCGCCCCAGCTCCGTGAGGGAATACTCCACCCTCGGCGGTATCTCGTCGTATGATCTGCGGTTCAGTATGCCACCCGCCTCCATATCCTTGAGATTCGATGACAGGACCTTCTGCGATATCCCAGAAACCGATGCCTTCAGCTCTCCAAACCTCTTGGTACCGCTCAAAAGATCCCTTATGATCAGCACCTTCCATTTATTTCCGATCACCGACAGCGTGACTTCCACAGGACATGCAGGCAGTTCGACTCCGACCATTTCATCCTCAGTGAGGGGGATGTTATCCCCCGTATTCTGCATTTCGGCCCGCTTACTGAGGGAAGAACATCTTCGCAGTCATATCCAGATAGTTGGCTCCGGAATAACCTGGATAGGCCTTGTTCACCGCATCCCTGAATTCGTCTGCGTTGGAACAGGAGCCTGCTATAATCTTCAGATTGTTCAGATATGATATCTTGGCCTTCACATCATCCACGGTCTCTGGAACATGGTGGGATGACAGGAACAGCCTGAATCCGCGTGCGAGATACCCCTCCAGTTCATCGATGAATGCATCTGCATGTTCCCCGCCGGCTATGATGGAGTGACAGTCGTGCCCCAGCATGTGGATGTACACAGCATTGGCCCCCGGGATCTCCACGCTGTATGCCTCGCTGTTGGGAACTATGTCAAATTCGATGCCCGCTATCTCATGCTTTCCGGCACCGATGATCTCGACATTCTTCGGCATGCTGCTATCGAAGGATTCGCCGAATGCTCCGGCGAACGAGTCGACGAGATGCTTCCCTTGACCGTGATCGTTGTATGCTACCGCGGACTCGGTCATCAGGACCTTCACGTCCGGATAGAAAGTCGATCCAGCACAGTGGTATGCTACGAGCTTCGCTTCCAGTTCGATGCCGTTCTTGGCTATCCACTCTGAAACGGCTTCGATTGTATTCTTGAAGCAGGGAAGCTCCAATGCGACCGCCTTCTTGGCTCTCTCCACGAATATGACCTGGTCCGACAGCGCGTCGCATGTATCATAGACATGGATCCTGAGTCCATTCCCGCAGTCAATGGTGTTCATTCTTCCGGTACCGAGTTCTTCCGTCTGTGTCTTCATTTTCAGTTTCCTTCCGAGATTTAGTATCTCTAAGAAACCTGAAGTGAATATTACTATTAGTATCGATTAGAAACTAAAAAGAAACGAAGTCACCTCGGAATCACAAGGTTACTTCCAGGTGACTGAACCTCAATCCTGAACTTCGATCATGAATCTGAGACAGTATGGGATCTTCTTGCTGTTGGCCTTATGGAACTCGACGCATTCCATACAGTTCCCGCGGCGAGGGCATTCCATGTTGGGACAGTTGCAGTTCGGATTGAGCACGATATTCTGAGACATGCGATACGGAATCGCCGAACCGCGGGATAAAGGTAGCGAGGATCAGGCCTCGTCTTGAGACAGGGGTTTCCTGATATCCGCGAATCTGAAATCCATCGCCTTACCGAGATCGGCGACGGCCATCTCTATCTGATATCCGATCTTCCCTGCGCTGAAGTAGATTCTCTCGAGTCCTTCGGCGGTCGAATCGATGGTGACCTTCATCGGCCTCTTCGTGCACAGCGGCGAGCAGCCCCCGTGCACATATCCGGTGAGAGGAAGAAGATCCTTCGACCTGATCATCGATAGCGACTTCTCACCGACGCTAGCGGCCGCCTTCTTCAGATCGAGATCCCCTGTGACGGGAACGAGGAAGACGTAGTACTTGTGCTCCTTCGATTCGGTGACGAGCGTCTTGAAGACGGCATTCGGATCCTCGCCGGTCGCCGCAGCCACCTCCATTCCTGATAGCGCCTCGTCGCCATAGCAATGCACTGTGTACGGGATGCCGAGCTTGTCGAGATGCCTCATCGGGTTGGTCTTCTGTTCCATACGACGCCTATTCTACGGACGCCGATATAATCGCAGCGGACGGACGCTCCGGACGATGGTGAATTATAAGGTTGAGAATCCGATGCGGGACCCGAGGAAAGGAACATGTCCAACATCTTCCACGACATAGACCCCGAGATGATCAAGACGAACAGCTTCACCGTCGTCATCGAGATCCCGAAAGGAAGCAAGACGAAATACGAGCTCGACAAGGAGACCGGCATGCTGAGGCTCGACAGGATCCTGTCCACCTCCATGCACTACCCCGCCAGCTACGGATTCGTCCCCAGGACCTACGCCGAGGACGGAGACCCCCTCGACGCGCTCGTCCTGTGCACCGAGACCATCGCGCCCCTGACCCTCGTCCAGTGCCGCCCGATCGGAGCCATCCTCATGGTCGACGGCGGAGACAACGACGAGAAGATCATCGCGGTTGCGGAAGGAGACCCCGACCTCAAGGACATCAAGAAGCTCGAGGACCTCCCCAAGCACTTCGTGGACGAGATGTGCCACTTCTTCAGCGTCTACAAGGCCCTGGAGAACAAGAAGACCGAGATCAACGGCACCGTCGACGAGGCAGAGGCCGAGAAGCTCGTCCAGAAGGCCATGGACGGATACCAGAAGAAATTCGGATCCAAGTGCTGCTGCAAGCAGTGATCCTTCGAAGGCCCGGCATCCGGGCCCTTTACCCGTCCGATTGCTGTCGGACGGGGTTGTTCAACCATCCGATTAACTATATGCACGGCCATTCCAAGATCATGGAATGCAGAATGACCGTCTACGAATCCGAGGAATCGAGGAGAAGGAATCCTGCTGACGCCTCCAGATTCGATGCAAGCCGCTCTGCCCTGCAATCAATCGGTATTCCTGTGGATGTTGTTCCCATCGAAACGGCGGAGGACATGGACGCTGGTGGAGAAGCACGTCAATTCATAGAGGAGAACGGCCCGGGATCGCTTCCAGTCACCGAATACGAAGGCGTTCTCGTATGCACGGGCAGCTATCCATCCGATCAGGACCTCGCTGATTTCCTCGACGTTCCCGACGGCATCCTGAGCGTGGACAGGACCAGGCCTCCGGCCATGAGCAACGATCTGCCTCCTTCATGCTGTTGCAGACCGCGCGGATAAGCATATAGACGAGCCGCACGATGGCATCGCCATGAGGATATCCGTCACTGGAACGGTCCAAGGGGTCGGATTCAGACCCGCGGTGTACAGAGCCGCCGTCAGATGCGGCGCATCAGGGACCGTCCGCAACGACGGATCCGCTGTAGTGATATACACGGATAAGGGCGACGAGCTTCTGTCCGAGCTCATGAAGGACCTTCCTCCTCTGGCGAGGATAGAGAGCATCGAGAAGGACGAAGTCGCCTATGAAGGGGCCCCGGGCTTCTCCATCATAGGGTCCGAAGGGGCCGGCTCAGGAGCTTCGATTCCGGCCGACAGCGCGATATGCGACAATTGCATCAGAGAGATGCTCTCGCCCGGTAGAAGAAGCGGATATCCGTTCACGACATGCACGGGCTGCGGTCCGAGATTCACGCTTCTCAGGGGGATCCCCTATGACCGCGACAGAACGTCGATGGACTGCTTCCCCATGTGCCCGGAATGCGGGCGCGAGTTCTTGGATCCGGCCGACAGGAGGTTCCACCATCAGACCATCGCCTGCCCCGAATGCGGACCGAGATACAGGCTGGTGACAGCGGACGGGAAAATCACGGAAGATGACCCCATGGGAGTCCTGGCGTCACTTCTGGATTCGGGAGGCAGAGCTGTCCTAAAAGGCTGGGGAGGAACCCATATCTGCTGCGGCCTGGATCGCGTTGAAGAGCTCAGAAGATGGTACGGCCGTCCTCAGAAGCCGTTCGCGATCATGGCTCGGGACATGGAAGCGGTCGGACGGTACGCCGATCCCACGCAAGAGGAGGAGACGGCCATGCTGTCTCCGGGGAGACCGATAGTCCTCTGCCGCAAAAAATCCATGGATATCATGGAGGACGTCTCCCCCGGACTGGACAACGTGGGCATGTTCCTGCCATACACCGGGATGCATCACATCCTGTTCTCGCGCATGAAGACGGATGCGCTCGTGATGACCTCCGCCAACCCTCCCGGAGAGCCCATGGCCGTTTCGGATGCGGATGCACTCCGCATAGAGGCCGATGCTTGGCTCCTCCACGATCAGGAGATCGTGAACAGAGCAGACGACACCGTCCTCCGTATGCTCGGGAATCGCACGCAATTCATCAGGAGGTCCAGAGGATACGTGCCGTACCACGTTTCCGTCGCCGACTCGGGAGATGCGGTGGCGCTGGGAGCGCAGGAGAACCTGGCAGGTGCAGTTGCATCGGACGGAAGGATCTGGCCCACCCAGTACATAGGCAACGGGGAGAAGATCGGCGTCCCGGAATACCTGGAAGAAGCGGTCCGCAGGCAGATGGAATTCGTCGGATGCGAACCCGGGGCGATAGCCGTGGACCTGCACCCCGGATACTCGAACCGGCGTCTCGCCAGAGAACTTTCGGAAGAATACAAAGCGGAGATCGTCGAAGTGCAGCATCATTGGGCGCATGCGGCATCTCTCATGGCCGATGAAGGGATCGAATCCTGCGTCGCCCTGACCCTGGACGGCACCGGCCACGGCGACGACGGCACCGCCTGGGGAGGCGAGATCCTCGATGCCGACCTCTCCGCATACAGAAGGGCGGGACACCTCCAGGGGATCCCGCTGCTCGGATCGGAGAAGGCGCTCTACGATCTCCGCAGACTGACATTCGCGATAGACGCGATGAACGGCATGGAGAATAGCGATTTCACGGAAAGGGAATCGCAGGTGCTGTCCAAGCTCATGGACAGAAGCGTGAAGAGCTCGTCCATGGGACGCGTGCTCGATGCGCTGTCGTACCGTCTCGGAGTCTGCTCCGTCAGAACATACGACGGAGAGCCGGCCATGAAGCTCGAGCCCCTCCTCGCCAGAGGGAGGCTGATCGACGGATACGAGGTCCGCTCCGAATCCGGTGTAGTCATGACGGCCGAGGCGTTCGCCCGCATAGATCCGAAGGACCGCAAAGAAGACGTCGCTTACTCGATCGTCAGCAACATAATGGCCGAGCTTGTAGCCATAGCCTCCGAGGCGGCGGACAGGAGCGGCAGGGAGTGCATAGGCCTGACAGGCGGCGTATCGTACAACGGTACAATATCCAGGATGTTCGAGGACATGGTTAAATCCACCCAGCACGTTCCCATCCTCCATAGAGCCGTTCCCAACGGGGACGGGGGCATCTCGGTCGGTCAGGCCGCCATCGCCCTGAGGAGGATAAGATGAGCAACATTCTATTCGTCCTGCTGGACGGGGCCGAAGACGACCCCTGCCCGCAATTGGACGGCAGGAAACCCATTGATGTCGCAGAGATGCCTTTCCTTGAATCCAAGGTCAAGCATCGCTACAGAACCACCGGCCGCGGATACACACAACTGTTCCTGAACGAATTCTTCACCGGTCACCCTCCGGAGATCGAGAGGGCCGCCCTGGAGGCGCTTGGACTCGGGCTTCCCATATCGGATCCGAAGCGCGTAGCCTATCGCCTCAGTCCTGCCAGGATAGAGGACGGAATGGTCCGCTGGTGCTATCACAACTCGGAATTCAAGGACAGGCTCCAGGAGAGCGTCATGTCGCACATGGACATCCTCGAACCGTACGACCCGAAGATCGAGTTCTTCGTAGAGGGTCGCGCGGTCCTGACCATGGAGTCCGACACCGTTCCGAAGACCCCGGCTCCGCCAGTCGATGCACCCGTGGTCGAGATCGAAGGACCTCTGGGAGAGCTCATCGAGGCCGTGGCATCCGACATGGACGGCATTACCGAATACCCCTGGGGATGCGGACGCTGCGGCAGGCAGTACCCGGGATTCCCCGGGATCCGGAACCTGAAAGCGTTCTCGGACAGCCCCACATCGCTAGGAATATGCGCATCGCTGGGATACGGGACCGGACTGATCTACGACCTCGAAGACCGCTTCCCGGCAGCCAGGGATGCACTGGAGGACGGCGACGTGTTCCTCCATGTGGACGAGGTGGACGAGTACAGCCATCAGAAAGACCCCTTCAAGAAGAAGGCCGTCCTCGAAAGGACGGACGAGCTCATGAGCGAGTATTTCCCCGATGCTGACCGCATCGTCTACTTCGCCGACCATGGGACATCGTGCGTCACAGGCGAGCACATCCTCACAGATGTTCCCGTATGGACGACCTTCGATCTCGGATACGAGGAAGGAGCGACGATTCCGCTGAAAGAGCTCGTCCCCTCCATCATAGCACACAGGTGACAAAATGGACTTCGAACTTCCGCCATCTCTAGGCGTATACGGCAATCAGACCATAGCGAAGGACGTCCTTTCCAGGATCTGGGGCAAACGCGGCGTCTTCACATGCACCGTGGCCAACACCAGGACGTCGACGATCCCGGGGCTCTCGGATGCAGGAGACACGCCTGAGCTGACCATGTTCACAGGACCCGCTGACGCGGAGCTGCTGGTGAACGGCAAGGTCACCTGCATGAAGGGCATCCCCATCAACCCCGGAGGCATACCGACGCCTGCCACCCTCACCATGGCCGCATTGCAGCTGTCCGGCATGCCCTATTTCATCGTGAACGGGGGATGCTCCATCGAGCCGTTCGTCCCCTATTTCGATATGGGCGGCGAATGCGGCGAGAAGATCACCACCGGAAAGGCGGTCAAGAACGCCAGAAAGGAATACGAGAAAGGCGTCATGCTGGGAGAGCTTCTTGCAAGGAACAGCGACTTCCTCATAGTCAGCGAAAGCTGCGCGGGAGGAACCACCACCGCGCTGGCCGTCATGACCGCCATGGGCGTGGTCAAGGAGAATCTGGTCAGCAGCAGCTCGCCGAACAACCCCAAGGAGCTGAAATCCAAGGTTGTCAGGGAGGCTCTGGAAGCGGCGGGTATCGAGCCGGGAGGCATGGCCGGAGACCCGCTCGGAGCAATAGAGCGTGTCGGAGACCCGATGATGCCGGCGAACATAGGCATCATCTGCGGAGCGGCACCCCACATCCCCGTGATCATCGGAGGGGGCACCCAGATGGGCGCGGTCATAGCCGGCGTCGTCGCTCTCCGTCCCGATCTCATAGGGAACATCATCCAGGGGACCACGAGATGGCTCATGGACGATGCGAACTCCAGCATGAGAAGGATCATCGACTCCATAACTCCCGACGTCCCTGCGGTATTCGTCAATGTCGACTACTCGAAGAGCCCGTACGAGGGACTGCAGGCGTACGAATGGGGATTCATAAAGGAAGGAGTGGGCTGCGGAGGCTCGTCCGTTGGGGCTGTAGCCATGAGCGCGGGGAAGATCACCGCGGAAGACCTATCCAGAAAGGTGGAAGAGATCTACCGCGGCATAATGGGCGACTCGATCGCTCCCTGAAGAAGCTCCGGGCCAGATCCAGCTCCCTGGGGGTGTTGACGTTGACCGCCAGCTCCGGCCAGTTGGTATCGAACAGATACTCCTCCAGGAATTCCCCCGCCAGAGTCTTCTGACGGTTCATTATGCAGAGGCCGGACAGCACCCAGCTGTTCCCCCTCTCTTCCCTCGTATACGATGGAGTGATGCCGATTCCGCGGACCGTCCTCTCATCCACCACCGCTATGGCGGAATCCATAACACGGGGATTGAAGTATTCTATGAAGCGGTCGACGACTTCGGTCGTCAGAAGAGGGAGGTCGGAAGGGCATGTGAGGACGTAGTCGCCCTCCATGAGTTTGAACGACGCATGCAGGTCGTCCATGAAGCTCTCTCCCGATGTACGGATGGTCTCGACACCCATCCCGTTGAGATATTCCTCCGTGCAGAGCGTGTGATCGCTTACGGAGACGAACACCTTGTCTATGTTCTTAGAGGCCTGGAGAGCATCCAGGACGCGTTGAACGGTCGGCTTGTCGCCTATCATCTGCATGGGCTTCTCTATGCCGCAGCGACCCATCCGCGTACCCTTTCCTCCAGCGTTTATCAGTGCCTGCATGATTCTACCTTCAAACGAAGAGTCCATACGCTATGGACATCACCAGCATGGCTGCGACCCTGCAGATCTCGTGAGTGGCCCCGAGTATATCCCCGTTGACCATCCCGAACACCTTGTTCGAATGGGTGGCCATGACATATCCCACGACGATGGACACGGCGAGTCCGAAAAGAGCGACGAATACCGCATCCATGGGATAGAAGAACGAATGGCCGTAGACCAATCCCCCTACAATCGCTCCGATGATTGAGAACAGGATGACCAGTATGAGGGATATTATGCAGGACCGCACCAGGGAGCGACCGTTGGTCTCACGGACCTGCTTCCCGGCCATCCCGTTGCTGGGCAGACCGTATGCGGCGGCCACGACCTGGGAGTTCTTCACCAGAATCTCGACCACGGGCGCCATGACGATGATGAAAATGCCTGCCGTGGCGTATTCCGCGAAATTGAGAAGAGTCACGATCAGCGCGACACCGAGTCCTCCGGCACCTATGAGCGTGTCCTTCAGAGCGCGTATGTGATCCTCACGGGTCCCGGCCACGATGGAACCGTCTCCGAAATCTGCCAATCCATCGAAATGGAGGAACCTGCTCCCCGCATACACGGTCGCGAGTAAGACCGCGGCCGTAAAGATGGATGAACCGTAGACTCCGTGAACGGTCAGCAGCCCCAAGACCGCCGCCTCTATCAGCACGACCAATCCGATCAATGCACCCACAACGGGAGCCAGATGGAAATTGGAATCCATCGCATCCATGTCTTCCTGCGTTATATCCTGCTGCCAGATGGTGAAGAAAGACACCATGGCCTTCAAAGCACTGCCTGCCATCGACGATCTCCTGCCTTGCTTGCAATCATCACTATGATACGGTCCATGAGCGATCCATCGTGCGGAACGGGGACCCCCAGTATGCTGGACGCCTCGGAAAGGACGATCCGCATATCGGAATCGTTTCCGTCCTCGGCCAGCGAATCGACCCTGTCGGCGACGAACCACGACAGATCGAGGAGAGCACGGACATCATCCGATTCCAGGATGGAATCCATTCTCTCGGCGAACCGGACGCCGTCCATCGTGGATCCGGAGATCGACTCCAGATCTCTGTATCCGAGACCCATCCTCTTCAGGATCTTCTCAGGAGTCATCGGAGACGGATGCTCGTTGCGGATATCCAGCGCATAGCCTACGCTCGCGGAAACCGCTCTGGCCGATGCTATCCCTATGTCGGATCCCGTTCCGGTCCAGGCAACCCTGTTCTCCCCTTTCGGGGATATGACGGCCATGGCGTCGGATGTCGTGCCCGTCTCTATAAAGCCGTGCTCTGCCATGGAGACGGATTTGGCCTCGACGATCGGGATGAATAGATTGACCTTCCCCTCCTCCGTAAGCGGAAGCGGTGACACGAGGCATATGTTGATCGTTCCCGCCTTCATCTCCCTGGCGCGACGCTGCGATACTACCGCATTCTCCTCGTAGTCCTCGAGAACCATCCCTGCCGCCACGTGATTGCTCAGACCGGCGGTGGCGAAGGCGACGGCCTCAATCCCCCCGTAGGAGCATTCCTTCAGATTGAAGACGTAGTCGACCTCAGCGGCGGTCATCATCCCGAGCGTGTCCTCGGGCAGACCGAGCGCATCCCTCACACGGGCTGCATCCTTGACCGGATCGTCGCAGCAGTAGTCCTTCGGAACCTGCATTATGAATGCAGCACTCACCTCAGACGAACCGCCGTTGAGAACCGCGCAGCTCAGCGACTCCATCCTCTCGGAGAAACGGACGATGCCTACCGGCCATCCATCCACCTCACGCATCTCCGTAGATGATATGTATTTCAGAACAGAGACCCCCAGAATCCGAAGAGCGAATCCTCTGCGAGAACCTGGACATGAACTCCGAGGAAGGTGTATAGGACCAAACAGACGGTGAGGATGAAGATGACGGATGTGAGCTCCACGAGCTTCCAGCATCTCCTGACGTCCTCCGTGGTAGGCAACGGCCCCTCTCCCATGAAGTAGACGCCGCGCTTCTCCATGCCTATCCCCAGAGCAGCCGCGACTGCGGTCATGGACCATCCGCTGTTAGGGCTCGGAGTCTTTCCATGCTCCGCACGCGCTGCAGGAACCGCCGCCTTCCAATCCATCCCAAGGATCATGGCCGCCAGGGCGATGAAGTACGGGGATATGCGGGATGTGACGAAGCCTAGGACGTCATCGAACTTCGCAGGGAAGAATCCGAGGCGTGCATACTTCTCGTTGAGATACCCCCACATGGCATCCATCAGATTGGCGCATCTGAACATTACCGCGCCCGGAAGCCCCAATATGCCGAAATAGAGCATCGGGGAGAATGCGCTGTCCACGAGATTCTCCGAGATCGTCTCGCAGCACGAGGAGGCGACATGCTCGGCATCCATCCCTTTGGTGTTGCGGCTGACGATCATCTGAACGCGGGAATCCGCATCCTCGATGTCGCCCTTCTCTATGTCCTCGCATATGGGCTCGCAGTGGTGCCTGAACGAGAACACCGCGAAGGATGTCTTGAACATGAGAGCCGTCAGAACGATCCAGCACACCTCGCCCAGCAGAGGATCTATCGCCGAGAGGCCGATCCTGGCGAACGAGGTCAGCAGAAGACCTATCCCTGCAAAGAGCAGGAAAACGAACAGATACGACAGGAATCCGATGACACTGGCCATGCGGGAGGTCCTGTTGCCCACATGCCTGTCGATGGCCGACAGGATGTTGCCCATCCATCTCAGCGGATGAACCGAGTTCGGCACCTCTCCGATGAAGCGGTCTATCAGCAGCGCCAGAATGACGACTAGTATCGCATCTGCCCAAAGCGGCATGGACTCACCCGTTCAGGACGGAGTCGACAGCGGCGACGAAGCGGCAGTTCCGCTCCCTGTCCTTGACGCTGTACCGCACGTATGATGTGAACTCGGGTCCGAAGGACGAGCAATCCCTTACGGCGATCCCCTTGGAGAGCATCCTGGCCTTGAATTCCTGAGCGTCCATCCCTATAGGCTCCAGGGAATTGAAATAGAAGAAGGAGTCAGACACCTCGCCTGCGGGGAATCCGACGCTCTTGAGGGACGCGTTCATAGCCTCCGATTCCTCGGCCATGACGCCTGCGGCGTGATCAACATAGCTCTGGCAGTCCCTGAGCAGCGCCGTTGCGACGGCCTGCTCGATCTGACCGACGTTCCAGGTCATGCGTACCTTCTCCATGCTCTCCGCAATATCCGGACTGGCCATGCAGAACCCTATGCGTATGCCTGGGATGGCGAAGGATTTGGTTAGTGACGAGGCGACGACCAGATTGTTGAAGCGCGATACCGCGCCCGAGAGCGTGTTGTCGACGAATCCTGGAACCAGCTCGAGAAGCGTCTCATCCAGGAAGACGAGAACACCCATGTCCTCGCATTCGCGTACTATGCGTATGAGCTTGTCTTTAGGCTCTATGCGTCCTGTAGGGTTGTTTGGGTTGCATATGTAGACAGCCTTGGCGCCTTCCGCCTTCTCCAGGAGACGATCCGCATCGATACGGAAATCCTCTTCCGGCAGAAGCCTGAACGGATCTATATTCGCACCGACGATCCTGCATTGCTGAGTGTATTCGGCGAAACTCGGACAGGGTATGACGACGCGGTCCCCTCTCTCGAAAAACGTGTTGGGGACGTTGCGTATGATATCGGACGATCCCGCACCTATGACTATCGACTCGGTCCCGACATTGAAGGCTTTCGAAATCACATCCTTCAGCTCGGAGCATGAATCATCGGGATAGTGGCCCACGTCTGCCAGAGCGGCCTGGACGATCTCCGCCAGGCATTCCGGCGGTCCGAAGGGGTTGAGATTGTGACTGTAGTCCTCCACTCCCGCGGTCTTCCAGGCCTGTCCGCCATGGACCGTCTTGGGGAGTCCGAGGAGCTCACCCCTTGGATTGATGCGTCCCTTCATATCAACATATAGTAGGTACTAGATATATAAACACAAGACGAGCTGGCTTTGGCGACGGAACCTGCCGGCGACTGGGAGCGGGCCCGCCGGGATTCGAACCCGGGTCTGAGGCTCCGGAGGCCCCCATGCTATCCAAGCTATACTACGAGCCCAAAATCTGATGGTTTAGAGAACTTGGTGCCGGGGAGGGATTCTCCCCGGCGGATCCTGTGCCTCCGGTTGAGAGGGTGGAGGCGGAAGAAGATGTTCTCGTTACAGGTTCACTGCTTGTTGGTGAACTCGGTGTATCCGCAGTGTCCGCATGCGACGCGGTCCTTGTGGGTCGCCATGAACACTCCGGGTCCGCACTTGGGGCAGACGGGCTTGGTCCTGGTGATCTTGTCGCCCTCCACCTTGTACGCGTCTTTCTTAGAGCAGGTCTTGGGTGCTGCTGCCTTCTTTGCTGCCATTCAAATCACTCCTGTGCGGGGGCTTCCTCGGCCTTGGGGGCCTCGATGCCGTTCCTCTTGAGCAGGTACTCCCTCTCGAGCTCCAGGGCAGCCTCCTTGGTCTCGTAGACCTTGGCGTATCCCTTGGACTTTCCGGTTCCATAGACGGACTCGACAGCGGTGACGACGACGCAGTCCCTCTTGGCCTTCATCTGCTTGGCGACCTCTTCGGCGACAGCGTTCCTTCCAGGGGTGGGCTCGCCTGCGTGGTCGAGTGTGAAGTATACCTCGGTCCTCTTGTAGAGAGGGTTCTCTTTCTTCTCGTTGATTTCCATCTTCATTCCAATTCCTCCATTCTGGACAGGAGCTCCTTCGCCCTGTCCTTGGAACGGCCGTCCACATCGACGACCATCATGCACCTTCCGGGCATCCCGTAGACCACGTGATAGCCCTCGGGCGCCAGGATCAGACACGGCAGTACCGCCAGATCCTCCTCGCCCTCGACCTTCACCAGCCGGGTGCTCCCTTCGATGCCCCTGCGAATGGCCCCCGCCATGGAGGCGGTTATTTCACCCGCCGGGTTGACGACCTCCTCCTTGGGCTCGTCCTCGACGAGCTTGGCGAACTCGGTCATTTCGCGGCGCTCCGTCGAGCCGTCGTATACGGACAGCCTCGGCCTGATGCCGCGTTTCCTGAACGCAAGGGACACCACGTCCCCGACGGTCAGATAAGTCGTTTCGTCCGATATGGAGTCGAGCTCCGAATCCGGCATCTCCCTGCCCAGCGGCTCCTTGAAGGAGCACCTCTGGGATTCGGGCAGCGTCAGATCGGTCTCGAACATCCGACTCAGCGTACCTTCAGGGCGTATCTTCCGTTGGCGGAGATGCCCATCTTCTTTGCGATCTCGGATTTCTCGAAGTCGGTGACGACGAGGAAACCCTGCCACTCTTTGGAGGTCTGGCCTCCGCAGCGGGGGCAGACATCCTCCTCGCACACGAAGCTGCACTGCTTGCAGGCTTTGAGAACAGGGCCGGCCATCACTCCTCGCCTCCGGCGGGTGCCCCTCTGCTCTCCTCGTGCTTCTTGCGGTCCTCCTCGATCCATTCGAGCTTTCCGAGGCCGGGCTGGCGCATGGTCAGTCCGATCTTGCTGTCCTGGGGGTTCTTCTCGTTCAGGTCGATGCTGACGACCCTCGCTTTCACGATGTCCCCCACCGCCAGGAACCTCCCGGTCTCCTTTCCGACTAGCCTCTGGTTGGCCTCGTCGATGTCGACACGGTCGTTCATGATCTGGCTCACGTGGAGCAGACCGTCGAGCGGACCGAACCTGACGAAAGCTCCGAACTTGAGGATCTCGACGACGACGCCCTCGACGATCTCATTGTCCCTGGGCTTGAAAACGACCTGCTCGAACTTCACGGTCTGATAGACGGCGCCGTCCCCGTGGACGATGCGTCCCGGCCCCTCGGCCCTGACGTTCTTGATGAGCACGGTGAAGGTCTTGTCACCCTCCGCAAGACGACCCTCGTAGGTCTCCCAGGTGAGGTTGTTGACTACCTTGTCGGGATCGTCCCCCAGCTCGCTGGGAGGGATGCGGATGATCTTCTCGACCTCGTTTATCATGTACATGGAAGGTCCTCTCGAATGGGGGCGACTAACACTGCCTCGTATATAAGCCTAATCGGCTCTTCTATAACGCGCATCTTAGAAGGGTCCAGTGAGACATCCGCTCTCCTCCGCCAGCTTCGGCAGGGGATCGTCCCTCACCGTACGGCCGCAGACGATGGAGACGGCATGCGGAACGCCATCCCGATCGAGATACCCTGCTCCGAACGTGATGATAGGATTCACAACCGGCTTGCCGGAGGCCTCCGCTGCATTTCTGGCTCCGACGTCGCAGCATATAGCCAGCACGGTATCGAACCTTTCTCCGGCGGACGCCATGGAGGATACGGCGTTCTTCATGAAGCAGCATGCCGCTGAGGACTCTACGCCTTCCACGTCGATCCCATCCGCGAACATCCTGGATGCCAGGTCCGCTGCCGCCTCCCTTCCTCCCACGCCGCAGAATCTGGCACAGGTGTTGCATGTCAATATCAGCACCTTTCTCCCCCTCAGATCCTCCAGGAGGCCTTCGTAGGTGCGGTCGCGAGCCATGACGATCATGGCCGCTAGCATGCGCGACATGTTATTATTGCTAGCGCAGCCCGCTCTGCGAGGACAGTTAATATACCAGCGGACTCTAGAGAGGAGCAGTGAGCACATGTCTGAGAAGCTCGAACTGATACCTGTAGAAGACATCAAAGTGACGAAAGGAATGACCGTCGACGATATGCTCCGCGCCATGGGGCGCGCGGGCGGATTCACCGCGCAGAAGCTCGCCGACGCCACGGACATCGCCCAGGCGATGATCACCAAGAAAGGATGCCTCAGGATCCTCTCCTTCCCCGCCTGTATCATGGCGACCGGAACCCGCGGAGTCATCGTCGACATGGTGAAGAACCACATGGTCGACCTCATCATAACCACCTGCGGAACCCTCGACCACGACCTGTCCAGGACCTTCGCCGCCTACTACAAGGGCGACTTCATGATGGACGACGCCATGCTGAGGGACGAATACGAGATCAGCAGGCTCGGAAACGTCCTGGTCCCCGATGCGTGCTACGGAATCGTCCTCGAGGACGAGCTCCTCCCCATGTTCGACGAGATCTTCGAGGGCAAGGACTCCATGACCACCCATGAGATCATCGACCAGGTCGGAGCCCGCCTCGACAACGAGGACTCCCTCCTGTACCAGTGCCACAAGAACAACGTGCCCATCGTCGTCCCCGGCATCACCGACGGATCGTTCGGATGCCAGCTCTGGATGTACTACCAGACCCACAGGAAGCTCAGGATCGACCTGTTCGGCGACGAGCAGATGCTCTCCGAGATGACCAACGATGCGGAATACACCGGCGCCATCATCATCGGCGGAGGAATCTCCAAGCATCACGTCATCTGGTGGAACCAGTTCCGCGGAGGACTCGACTACTGCATCTACCTGACCACCGCAGAGGAGTACGACGGATCCCTCTCCGGAGCCCGCATCAGAGAGGCCGTCTCCTGGGGCAAGGTCAAAGAGGATGCGAAGAAGATGACTGTGGAGGGAGATGCCACCATCACTCTGCCGATCATCTACGCAGGCGTCGTCAACAGGATCCTCTGATGCAGAAGATCCTCATCCTGCCCGGAGACGGGCGGGGCTCCGAAGCCGTGGCGGCCATCGCGCACGTCATAGGGAACGCCACCGACCAAGTAGAGGTCCTGTCCAACGAGATAGGATTCCCGGCCTACGAGAAGCACGGGGAGTACCTGCCGTACGACGTGCTCGATCAGGTGAGCCAGTGCCCCATAGCGATATGCGGGCCGACCGCGGACTTCGGGGAGGGGGAGGCTAGACGCAACCCCCTCCAGATGCTCATGGACAATCTCGACATCTTCGGGAGGTCGAGACGCTTCAGAACGGTAGGATGCCCGAAGGAGGCCCCTCAGACAGACATCACCATCTGGGGAAGCAACATAAAGCACAATGTGGACATCACCGAAACCCCGGATGTGGACGGCATAACCATATCCAAGTACATACGCTCCGCATTCTACACCCGGATGATGGATGCGGCCCTGACTGATCTGGAGAAGAACGGAAGGAGCCGCGCGATGTGCCTGGCGAGGAGCGACATATTCCCTGAATCCAGCAGGCTGTTCTACGATTCTTTCCGGAACATGTTCGATATCGACGGTCTCGAAGCCTCGTGCATGAACATCTGCGATTGGATCATGGACGACCGCTGCCGTCTCGGGTGCGAATATGTCATCGTTGCGGACCTCTACCTGCAGATAGCGGAGAGCATAGCCGCAAACATGACTGGCGGGGACACCCTCTCGCCGGTGAAGTACAGCTGCGTGAACAGCAGCCTGATCGTTCCCCATGAACGGGAAGGGACCGTTGATCCGATCTCCTGCATAGCTGCCGCATCCACAGCCTTGGCAGACCTCGGTCTGAAGGACGAATCGAAGCACATCCTCGAAGTGCTCGACAGAACCGTGGCAGCAGGAGACCGTCCGCCATCCATGGGCGGCATGGCCGACTCGAAAGAGTTCATAGAACTCGTGGCTTCGAGGATCCGAAGGGACAATATTTCTATCCGCACACCCGATTGGGATGAGCATGAAGGATGCGGGACACAGGGAGGCTGTCAGGGCCGCCCTGAATTTCGAGAAGACAGACAGGACGCCCGTCAACAACTTCGCCGTAGTGACCGCGGCACGCTATGCAGGAATAACCGTGGAGGAGGCGAGAAGCCATCCCAAGATCTCCGCGAAAGTTGCCGTCGACTATGCAATGGCGACCGAGTCGGACTTCGTCAAGCCCGTCCTCGACTCCCAGGTCCCCCTGCAGGACATGGGGATGAAGGTCAGATTCCCCGAAGACGACTACGGGAGCGTTCCAGGCCATATCGTCGAGACCGCCGAAGACATAGACAAGCTCCACATATTCGATCCAGACAACGCATCAGAATGCCCTGGATTCACCACCATCCGCGAAGCTCTGGCCGAAACCGCCGAGATCCTTCCCGAGGACCTGCATATCTGCGGGCTCTCCTGGGGCCCCATCACGACGGCGGGATACTTCATGGGCGCCGAGAACATGATGTTCGCAACCATGACGGAGCCCGACCTCGTGGTCAAGCTCGTAGACAAATCAGCCGAACTCGTATCCTCCATGGAAAGGGCCATGATCGCCAGCGGGGCCACCCTCATGTGGATGGCGGATCCGACATCGTCCGAGGACCTCATATCGCCTCAGATGTTCGACGAATTCTCCAAAAGCGGCATCCGCAGAGTCATTGACGATGTGAAGAAGGAGAGCGACGTTCCCAACTTCGTGCACATCTGCGGGAACACCCTGGACACCATACCCCATCTCAAGGAGACGGGCGCGGACTGCCTCAGCTTCGACCATGCCGTTGATCCCGCCAAGGCCAGAGCCGCGGCAGGGAAGGATCTGGCGCTAATGGGCAACGTGGACCCCGTGAGGCTGATCATGTCCGGAACCCCCGAGCAGGTGACCGCCAGCTCATACTCCATAATAGACGGCGCAGGCCAAGAAGGCGGACTGGTCCTGGCACCCGGGTGCGAGACCCCCATCTCCAGCCCGTTCGAGAACGTCCTCGCGATGGGCAGGGCAGGAAGATCGTATTGGCAGCGCTGAGATGCCGGGAGGGGGTCAGCCCCCTCATCCGACCTCTGGACGAACAAAAGCATTATAAACAAGATGGACTTCCACCATCTTACTGCAAGGGTAGTCAAGCATGGCCAACGACGCTAGCTTGAGGGGCTAGTCCTTAGTGGTCCGCGAGTTCAAATCTCGTCCCTTGCACCATCCCATTCTCATGAACTTCCTGCTTGGGGGACTTTGTCTTCGCGATAGCGAAACCGACTCCGATATCAGTAAAGAAATGTTTACGGCCCCCGAGGGCCGCTGGAATTTCACCTGCTGAAATCGTAAGTCAACCGGCATCTTCCCGCAAAATAGTTGAATCTGGCCACTGCACCGTTTACGAACAACATCCGTGGAGCCCTATGCCCCACATCCGCATCGAACAGCATCGGAAATCTGTTCCCGATCTCGGACATCGCAGCCTCGTTGTAGCCCATCGTTCCCTGATAGAACAGAGGCCTTCCGAACACCATGCCCTTGCAGCCATCGAGCCATCCCTTCTCCTCCATGGTGCGCAGAGTCCAGCGCACACGTTCCTCTGTCATATCGTAGGTTTCGAGGTACCATACGATCCCGTCTACCGAATATCTAAGGACGAAATCCCTCGCATCCGCAGTGCCCTTCTTCAGGAACCACTCTATGACGTCCATGCATCCGCCGATCAACCTTCCTTCGAAGGAGACATCGCCGACGGAGGACTCCCATACCGTATCAGCATCTTCGGGAAACGGCTCCAACCCGGTGACGCGCTCTCCGAACCCGAGTGCATGCTTCGGGAACGACTCCTGCGAAGTGCGGCTCCCCTCGAGAATCTCCAATCCCTCCTCCACGCTCCTGTGCAGAGGCTCCATACCGAAATCATTGAAGTTCCCGCCGTATACCGTGGCGATATCATGCTCCGCAGTGATCTTGAACAGAAGGACAGTATTGTCCGAATAGCCTTGGATCCACTTCGGATCCGCCTCCACGAGATCCCAATCCATCAACGGGAGCATCTCGCACTCGTAGTCTCCTCCGGATACCGCGTATATCGCACGGACCGACCTGTCCTCGAGAAGCGAATTCAGCTCTGATACCCTCTGCTCCGCCGGGCTGCTGCGCCCTTCAGAATCGCACATGAACGTATCTGGGGTGGCCTCAACCGCGTATCCCCTGGATTCCAAGCGCTTCTTGGCATTGGCGAACCTGTTCAGATCTGTAGGCTCAGTTATACCGGCCGACGGCGCCGTCACGCCCACTACGTCCCCTTTGCGAATGAATCCTGGGATCTTCATGGATTCCCGAATAGCATTGATGATATAACGGACCTCGATACACTTCCCATGGGAATCCTATCTGACAGGGACATAGTGGAGAGCCTTATGACCGGCTACCTCGGCATAAGCGACTACAGCGAGAAGAGCCTCACTCCGAACGGCTACGATCTGAGGATAGCCGAGATATCCGTCCGTGGAGATCCGGAGATCAAAAAGGAAGGGGTTGTGACCATTCCTCCCAGGACCATGTTCTACGTATCCACGATTGAAAGGGTCAGAATGGCGGACGACGTCTGCGCCCAGCTCTGGATGAGGACCACCTGGATACGCAAGGGATGCATAGGCGCCTTCGGCAAGATCGATGCGGGATTCGAAGGGACGCTCACTCTGGGCGCGTACAACGCCACGGACGACCCCGTGGAGATCCCCATAGGAGAGAGGTTCTGCCAGATGGTGTTCGAATCGCTGAACTCCGAGACGGTGAAGAACTACTCCCAGAGGAGCGGCCACTACCAGGGACAGACCGGGATCACGCTCGATCCCCTCAAGAAGGACTGAAGGGAGTCTTCCGAAAAACCGGTAACCGCAGTTTCGCAATCAGATTTAACAACATGGTCGGCGATGTCGGATGCAGCTCTGGAAAGAGCGAAGCATCCGCGGCATCGGCCGACCATACTTTTCGGTCGAAGCAAGCGGGCTGCCGGGAGCGAAAATGGAACGCTGCGCTCCGGGCCATGAAACGCCTTACGGCAGAAGGGAAGGACTGCCGACACAATGCTCACTTCAGATGGACGTCGATCGAATAGACGCTCATCGTCGGAGAATACGTCTTCAGCTCGAATGTCTCGAGATTGATCTCGTGACCGTTCTCGGCAGCCATGGCTGCCATCTCCTCGCAGAGCTTCGGGAAATCGTCGCGCTCGATGATCTTGTACATATGCACGGTCCCACCGCGATTGAGACGGCCCAACGCCAGCGGGAGGAAGCGGTCCGCGATCTGCGGGAGATTCATGACGATTCTGTCGGCCTTCGGCAATGTGGGTGCGACGTCGTTGGCATCGCCGGTCATCGGGACAAGCGCATCGGCGTGGTTGTCCTTCTTGTTCATCAGAGCGAAGCGCTCTGCCTCTGGGTTGAGGTCTATGGAATAGACCGCCGAGGGATGGGCGAACCTGCAGATCTGAACACCGAAAGGCGCCACTCCTCCGAACATATCCATGACGACTTCGCCGTCGGCTACCTGCGAGGCCACCCTGTGCCTCTCGCCGGCCAGCCTGGGATTAAAGTAGACCTTGGATGGGTCCGTGTGCATCCTCGCCCCGAACTCCTTGTGAACGGTCTCCGAGGTCCCCTCTCCGGCCATGAGCTCCAGGTCCCTGACCCTGAGATCGCCCTTCACACCTGAATCGGAGAACACGCAGCGCAGACTGCGGTTGGCACGCATCATCGCCTCGCCGATCTCCTTCCTGTACGGCTCAAGCTCCTCGGGGAGCTTTATCATCCCCACGTCGCCCACGACATCGAATGATATCGGTAGCAGCTCGGAAAGACCGTCGGGAAGGTCCAGAAGATGCCTGTAATCTCCTACGGGACGATCCTGCGGGCGCAGATCCGCTTCCACGGATTCATATCCGTCCACGGGGATGAGCACAGGGATGAGCAGCGAATCACCGTCGCTTCCTATCCTGTAGGACGCATCCAGGATCCCCTCCTCCAGAAGATGCTTCCTTGCGACCTCTCCTTCGCGCTTCGGGACCCTGATGCACGTGACCATACCACATGGATGCACAGGTCGGATTAAAGCGTGCCGTGCTCCCTGCGATGCCTCTTGGGCAGAACGTACAGCTCCCCCTCGTCATCGAAGCCCACCGAAGCATCGACATCGTACACGTCGCGGATGAGCTCCGGAGTGATTATCTCCTTGGGCCTTCCGATGGCGACGATCTCCCCCTTGCGCATGATTATGCAGAGGTCGCAGTACCTCGCCATCAGGGAGATGTCGTGCTCGGCGACAAGGACCGTCATGTCCTTCTTCACCATCGCGTTGAGGTACTCCATCACATCCAGCTTGTACTTCATATCGAGATGGGATGTCGGCTCATCCACGAGCATCAGCCGGGGCTCCTGGACGTACGCCTTGGCGATGAGCACCCTCTGCATCTCCCCCGACGACAGCATATTGAGCTGCCTGTCCTGGAGATGATGGACTCCGAACTTCCTCAGTGCGTCCTCCACCACCGATTCATCGTTCTCGGTCTCCCACCACACGTTCTTCAGGAACGGGTATCTGCCGAGCATGACCGTCTCGAATACGGTGAGGCCGAAGCTGCTCCTCAGCTCCGCAGGAACGGTGGAGACGAGCTTCGCGACCTCGGACGGCGTCTTCTTGAGAACCGATTCGCCGTCGATGAGGATATCCCCCGAGGACGGGTCGTGCATCCTGTTGATGCACTTCATCATCGTGGACTTGCCGCAGCCGTTGGGACCGATGAGACCTACCAGCATGCCCGGTTGAATGGAATAGGACACTCCGCGTACCGCGTGGTAGCCGTCGTCGTAGTACTTCTGAAGATTCCTGATCTCCAGCAGGGGCGTGTCGGACCTGCCTTTGCTCGATTCATCCATCGTACATCCTCCCCTTCCTTATCAGCAGATACGCGAACACCGGAGCTCCTATGACCGTGGTGATCGCACCAACGGGCAGCTCCATCGGAACCATGACCATCTTGGCGAAAAGATCGGCCGACATCATCAGCACCCCTCCGACGACCATCGATGCGGGGAGCACCAGCCTGTGGTCCCCTCCCAGGATCATGCGGCACAGATGGGGGACGACGAGTCCCACGAACCCTACTATCCCGACGAAGGCCACGCAGACCGAAGCAAGGACCGATGCCAGAATGAGCATCCATCTGTTGAATCTGCGGACATCCAGGCCCATCTGGCGGGCCTGGTCCTCTCCGAGGAGCACGAGATTGAACTCCTTAGCCCATACGAGAGAGACAAGGGACATCGCGACCGCCGGGATCGCGACCAGGACGGCCTCGGTCCAATCGATGTTCGCGAATGATCCGAACAGCCATGACATGGCATCGTTGAGCTTGTCGCCGGCCATGCTGAGCATGAGCGTCTGGATGGCGGAGAACACCAATCCTATGATTATCCCTGCCAGGACGTAGTTGATCGAAGCTCCTCCCGCCTTCTCTGCCAGCAGCATAGTGCAGGCGAACGCTATGAGCCCTCCGACCATCGCAACCAGAGGCGTCACGAGGGTGACGCTGTCGAAAAGGCCGAAGAACGTGAAATCGAACGCTATGGTCGCCACAGCGGCGACGCCCGCTCCTGCGGAGACCCCCATGATGTAGGGATCGACCATCGGATTGCGGATTATGGCCTGATACATCGCTCCGGCCACTGACAGACCTATGCCTACTGCGAAAGCCGCGACGGCGCGGCAGCACCTCGAATCGAATATTATGGTCTCCTCGTACGTCAGCGGCTCCGATCCGAAGG
>ERZ808246.525-NODE-525-length-31703-cov-55.980473_pt1 | contig 31703 bp, 17 predicted proteins | sample MGYA00521083_ERZ808246 | MGnify/ENA primary metagenome ERZ808246 (study PRJEB31516, sample SAMN03275577) | gut metagenome | biome: mammalia-associated habitat; material: feces | host: Papio cynocephalus | place: Kenya | collected 2012-07-07 ...
CATTCAACGGGAATCCACGTTGCCGCTCGACTGACGAAAAATCCTTTTGCCGGATTGCCGAAACTTTTTGCCCATATACCGGTGGCAATAAATGCCGGTAACGAATAATTGCCGTTGCGAAAATTAGTTTCGCAACGGCAATAAGCATTTTCGCATGCAAAAAACGGTGGCAATGCCCGAAAACATTGCCACCGTTTCACACAACACAGAAATCAGAGGAGAGTGGTTTCACGCACTCTCCCGAGTGCTCAATCAGGCCTGAGCCTCAGCAGCGGCAGCCTTGGCGTGACGCTCGGCGAGCTCAGCCTTGATCTGCGGCTCCATCTTCTCGAACTTGATGTAGAAGCACATGATGGCGGCGACGATCGCGTAAACGATGACCGGCAGAGTGACGAAGCAGAAGCTGATGGCGTTCAGGGACTGCTGGGACTGCTCGGCGTTGGCCACGTAGCCGTTGGCGTTCATAATCTCCAGCGGCACGAAAGCACCGAAGCCGGAACCGACCTGGATGCAGAACGCGGAACCGACGGCGGTCAGGAAGCCTGCGGCGTGAACGCCGGTCTTCCACTCACCGTAATCCACGGTGTCGGCCAGCATGCCGAACGGCATACCACACGCGATGGCGGCGCCGATGACGCCGATGGTCCAGAAAGCGACGGCCCAAGCGACGGAGCCCTTGGCGAGCGGGGTGAGCATGAGGAGCTGGCCGACAGCACCGATGGCCAGGCCGACCATCATGGTGAAGGTCTTGCTCTTAAGCTTCTTGGTCAGGATCGGCATCAGAGCGGTGCCGACGAGGCCGATGAGCTGCACGCCGTTGAACAGGGAGGTCAGGTTCTCGTTGCCGAGGTTGTACTTGGCGTAGTAGGTGGACACGCCGTTACGGGTGGACTGGGCGACCCAGTAGACCACGAAGGCGACGACCAGGATGATCCACGGCCAGTTGCCCTTGGCTGCGCGCAGGGAGTCCTTGAACGGAATCGGCTTGGAAGCAGCCGGGTTGAAGTTGCGCTCACGCAGGTTCTTGAAGGCAAGCAGCAGCAGGACGATGGCGATCACGCCGTAGATGGCGGTGACGACCATGAAGCCGACCTTGGCACCGCCACCGAGGGCAGCGCCGAAGAAGCCGACCAGCGGGATGGTCAGAGCGGAGGTGATGAAGGAACCAATCTGGCCGCCAGCCATACGGAAGGTGTTGGCGACGTTACGTTCCTTCGGGTCGGAGGTCAGGTTCGGCAGAATAGCGGTGATCGGGGTCTGGATACCGGTGTATACGGCACCTGCGGCCAGGATGTAGGTGACCAGCGCGTACCAGAACTTCATGGAGGCGTTCGGCAGGCTCGGAGCGGTGAACGCGATGAACACGGTCACGGCGAACGGGATGCACAGCCACAGGAACCACGGACGGCTCTGGCCCCACTTGGTGTTCGTGTGGTCAACGATGGAGCCCCACACGACAGCGGAGATGGCGTCCGCGAAACGCGCGACCAGCAGAATGGTCGCTGCACCGAGGGCACCGGAAGCGGCGATGCCGAACACGTCGGTGTAGAAGTACATGATGTACGAAGAAATGGTGACGTACAACAGGTTGCCAGCCATATCGGTGAAGGAGTAGCTGATCTTCTCCTTCAACGGCAGCTTGACAGCGCCGGACTGCGCGGAAGCAGTTGTTGCGCTCATTGGTTATTCCCTTCCTTGGTTTTTTTATAAAGTGCGGATGCCCGTATGTGCCCGGGCATCCATGAATTTTGGAGCAGATTCGCTCCCGACTATCAGAAGTCGGAATCGAACCAAACCTGCATCTGGCCGATCTCGCGGTTGGCCCATGCGTAGTACGGAATGAGCTTCAGCGTGACCGGCAGGTCAGGCAGAGTCTCGTGGGCGTCCGCATACAGCGGAGCGTCGTTGTTGTCTTCCGCACGCTTGGAAGCCGGAACCTCCACGCGCTCGATACCGTTGAGCTCGTCGGCGACGTACTCGTCGGTGGCCTCGGCGGCGGTGGTGTGGTGGATACGGTAGTTCCACAGCGGCTTCGGGTTGTCGGATTCCTCGGCGCAGTAGACGACCGGGCCACGCATGACGGCGACCTTACCCGCATCATGGCGCACGCTGGACTTGGAGCGGACGTAGCGCACGGACATGTCGAGGGTCAGTTCGATGACGGTCTCGCCTGCGGCGACGTCGAAGGTGACGAAGCCATCGTTGACGGCAGCGGTCTCGGTGACGTCGGTACCGTTGACGGCAAGCTTGTAGTTGTTGGCGGACCAGCCCGGGATGCGGACCATGAACTTCACGGCCTCGGCGCCTGCCGGCACGTTGACGGTGAACTTCACGTTGCCGTCCCACGGGAAGTTGGATTCCTGGCTCACGGTGACGCCGTCGAAGAACGTCGCGTCGTTGGCGATGAACTGGTGGGCGGCGATTACGCGCTCGTCTTCCTTCACCGTGTACAGGTAACGGTCCACGGACGCGATGAAGCGGGCGATATTGGCCGGGCAGCAGGCGCAGCCGAACCATTCGGCACGGTGCATGAGCACGTGGGAACGATCCGGGTTGTGCTCGGAGGCTACCGGGTCGGCTTCCAGCGCGTTCACGTAGTAGAAGTGCTTGCCGTCCAGCGCGATGCCGGAGATGGCGCCGTTGAAGATCTCCTTCTCCAGCACGTCGGCGTATTCGCCCTTGATGGCGATGTCGAGCATCTGGCGGGCGAAGAAGCTCATACCGACGGAAGCGCAGGACTCGCCGTACATGGTGTCGTTCGGCAGGTCGTAGTCGTAGGTGAAGGCCTCGCCGACGTGGGTGGAGCCGACGCCACCGGTGATGTACATACGACGGCGGACGATGTCCTCCCACAGGCGCTGGGCGGTGTCGCGCAGCTCCTGGTCGTTGGACAGGCGCGCCACGTGGGCGACGCCGGTCAGCATGTAGGCGACGCGCACGGCGTGGCCCTCGGCGGTCTGCTGCTTGCGGATGGTACGCGCGGTCTGCGTGTACTCGTGGCTCCAGGCGAGCATCTGCGGGAAGATCGGGGTCGCGCCGGATTCGCGGGCAGCCTGGTTCTGCTTGTCGTAGAAGCTCGGGTCCTCGCCGCGCACGTCGATGAAGAACTTGGCGAGCTTCAGGTAACGGTCTTCCTTGGTGACTTCGTACAGGCGGGCCAGGGCGAGCTCGATCTCCGGGTGACCGTCGGCTCCCGGGATCTTGCCTTCGCCGTAACCGAAGTTGGCGTCGAGGCAGTCGGCCATCTTCTTGGCGACCTCAAGGGCCTGCTCGTTGCCGGTGACCTCGTAGTAGGCGACGCCGGCCTCGATGTAGTGGCCCATCACGTACATTTCGTGGCTCTGCTGAATCTGGCTGAAGCGCGGACGCTTGGAGTAGGAGCCGGACTTGATCTGGAACGGAGTGTCCAGGTAGCCGTCCTTGTCCTGGGCGCGGGCGATCAGGTCGACCAGACGGTCGCACAGATCCTTGAGCTCCGGGTTGTTCTCGTAAGCCAGCGCGTAAGCGGCCTCTTCCAGCCACTTGTACACGTCGGAATCCTGGAAGACCATGCCGTTGAAGTCGGCCTTCTCGTCACCGGCCACGACGCGCAGGTTGCGCACCGCGTGGCTCCATTCGTGGGAGAGAGCCTCGACTTCCACACCGGAAGGATCTTCCGGAATATCAATGCGCTGCTCGTCGTTGATAACGGCCCACTGATAAGGAATCACTTCCTTGGCAACGTTCTCGCGATACTGCTTCCAGAACGGAGAAGTCACCGTGACTTTCGCGACCATGTCGTCGTCCTTTCGTTCGTCTTGCACCCCACCGCGGAATATCCACTTCCTAGTGCGAAAATCCGCGGTTCCATTTCGCATTGTATGAATCGCGAAACGCGGCTTTGCAAGGTTTTCCGGATGGGAAAATTTTCCTTCCTTTCCTTTGATGGCCGGTATCCATAACCCTTCCGCCTCATATTGGCTCGTCAGGATGAAGGAATTCGCTACACGAGACAGGTGAAACACGCAAAAAGGCCGGCCGCCAATCCCAGTCGGATTTGGCGGTCGGCCTTCGTTGCGATTATCTCGCGGTCACATAACCACGTAGTTGGGCGCGGCTCCCGTTCAGTCCTGCAGTTCGCGCTTGACGGCGCGGATCCTGATGGTGGCCACCGCCGCGACCGCGACGAGCAGCGCCGCGATGACGGAGAACAGGATGATGCCCGCGCCACCGGTGAGCGGCAGCTGGGTGATGGACTTCACGTTCTTCACCTTGACGCGCTGAGAGTTGCTCTCATCGGTCCAGCTGGAGGCGAGTCCCCAACCGTTGTTGTCGTCGGTCAGCGGATTCTCGATCGCCGGATCGGCGACGGCGCTGGCCTTGTTCGCCGTGACCTTCATATTCACCGTGAACGTCGGCTTGAAGTTGTCAGCGTAGCCGGCGGGCGCCTTCGTTTCGACGAAGGTGTAGTATCCGGCCTCAAGTCCCTTGAGGATCAGCAGACCATTGTCGCCGGTGGCAACGGTCGCGGAACCGTTGGCCGGATCGTACTGGTACACGCCTTCACCAAGCTTGGTGAACTTCAGATCGGCATTGGACTCGTCCGCTGCGGCGTTCTGGCCGCGGCGCACGGTGAATTCGGCACCATTGAGCCTGACTTCATCGGAACCGTTGACGCCGTACTTGTAGAACTTCAGGTCGCCGGTGTACAGCGTGGCTTCGCCCGCTTCGGATTCCTCGTCCGTGTTGTGGGCGACGGTCGCCTCGTTGTGGAGCACGCGGCCGTTGCCGTCCGTGCCCAGCACATGGCTGGTCACCACTGCGGAATAGCGCAGATACAGGTACTCGCCGACATAGTTGTACACGTTCTTCACGGTCACCTTGGTGACGGTCTGGCTGGAATCGTCGCCGGTCTGGTCGATGGTGAGATCATCGGCGGACACAGCGGCGCATTCGGCGTTCTTGTCCGCGCTCTTGGCCTTGTGGCAGACGGAAATGCCGTCCGTGCCGATCTTCAGACCTTTTTGCGCGGTATCGGTGAAGCGGATGGTATAATCCTGACGGCCGGTCGCGGCGAGCGGCACGCTGGTGCGCACCTGGTAGTACACGGTGTCGCCGATGTTCACGGTGCCGGTTTTCACGTTCAGATACTCATTGGTCTGGTACGCGTTCTTTTCCGGGGCGTTCGGCGCGTTCTCGCTCTTCACGTAGAACGATCCCAAAGTGTCGGTGAGCGCGGACTGTTCCGTGGTCTTGTCCGTCTTGAACGTCGTCTTGCCGCTGACGGTGGACGCGACCAGCGCGGTCTTGAAGTGGCTGTCGCCCTGGCTATCGGTGATCAGGTACCAGCCCTGCGACACATTCATCACATGTGCGCCAGGCGCGGAATCGGCCGGAATCGTGGCTGAGGCCGATTCGGTGCCGTTGCTCAGGGACGAGGAGTCCTCATTGAAATAGTTGGCGAACGTACGCGCTTCCGAAGCGGAGAACGTCGCGACGAATGCCATCGGATTGTTCTCGTATTCGGTCGGAAGGTCCTTGCCGACCTTCGCGATGGCCTGCTTCAGCGCGGTGACCAGTTCCGTATTGTCCACGGTGTCGATGTCCATCGAAGTGATGGTCTCGCCGTCCTCGGAGAACTGCACGTTGGAGAAATCCGCCACCTTGTACGCCTTGTACGTGTGGCCCTGCTGGCCGTTCATAATGGTGATCGTCTGCGTCACGCCGTTGTCTTCCGCATAGGCGGAAGCGGTGCCGAGCATGGCGCTGCCAAGCAGCGTCGCCGCGGCGGCGATGCCGGCCATGAGTTTTCTCAAGCCCATGATTCCCTTCTTTCTTTTTGTTTCCTTTGTTTTTGGTTATTGAGGTGCGCACGCGTCGGCACGTTCCGGCGCGCACGCAACAATTTGCAATCATTGATATTCAGTTATGAAATCTGTATTGGGAACGGCTTCCGTTCGGGAGCGTCCGTGACGGCTCATGCCCGTATATCTCGGATGCGGGCGCGAAACCGCGTGCGGCGCTATTCCAGAAGCTGTTCCTTGCGCTGCTGATGCAACCGCCATTCGTGGATGGCCCATCCGGCGAGCACCGCCAGCAGTCCGAGTATGGATCCGCCGATGAGGAAGTTCCTGGTGGTCGTGCCGCCGGTGAGCGGCAGGCTTTCCGCGCTGCGGCATACGTTCACGAACGCGCCGCCGTCGTTTTCGTCGGTGGCGGTCGGCGCATCGTAGCCGGGCGTGGTCGCGATCACCGTGTACGTGCCCTTCATCTGGTTCTCTTCGACGCGGAACCTCAGGTACCGTATGTTCGTCGCGTAGGTGAGCGTCGCGTCCGTGCCGGAGACTTCCGTCACCTTGTACACGTAGGCGCCCGCCTTGGAGAAGGTGAAATCGCCGAAGTCGATGCTCGCCAGATCGCCGGCTTTGGTGGATACCAAATCGGATTTGCCGACGGTGACCTGCATGCCGGCGCTTGGCTCAGGCAACGTGTTCAGGGTCCCGCTGTCGGTGGCGCAGGAGATGTTGTTCGCATCGCTGAACGAGCCGAGCTTGTTGCTGTAGTTGCATTTCTCCAGCTTGAAAACGAACCTGTCTTTGCCGGAATCGGTCCATTCGCGGCCCGCGAGCTGCTTGTACAGCGGCGCGGCCTTGGACGACACCGATTTGGCCTGCTCGTACGAATTGGTGAACAGAATGGTTTTCTGCCCGAACTTGGTGTTGCCGTCGACTTGGGCGATTTGCCGTTTGCCGCCGTCCGACTTCTCGCAGAACGCCGTCGAGGCCACGCCGAGCGTGCCGTCGCCGTTGTCCTTCACCGTGACGCGCACGTAGTAGACCCACTGCTTGCACCAGACGCCGTCGATTTTCACATCCTTTTTATTGCCCCAGGCCGTCGGCGCCTTGGAGTCCGCGTCCGGCTGGGTGTTGGTTGTTCCGGTGTTCGGATTGGTGTGCTGCGCGAGCTCCACAATCTTGAATTCGTAGGTTTTGCCAGCGTCCGTTTCGTTGAACGTCAGGTCGGAAAGCTTGTTCGCCATCACATCCGTGGCACGATGGACGGTGCCACTGGCCGTGGCGGCCGCCGCGCCGTTGACGAAGGAACGGTCGTTGGCGAAGGTCGCCGCGGCGATGCGCTTCTGCGACGCCTCGTCAACACCGCTGATCTGGAAGGTGAACTCCCCCGCGTACAGGTTGCGTGCCGTGCCCGTCGCGTTGTAGGTGTCGTTGTTCAGCTCTTTGACCACATCGAATCCCGCGTAGCGCAGCAATGCCGAGTAGGTGTTGGTGAACGCCGCGGTCGTGGTGTTCGCACGGTCCATGTCGGTCGATGCCGTCGCATTGTCGTAGGTGACGCCGATCACACGCAATGCACCGGTGTGGTTGCCGGACTCGTCCGTGTCGGCGACCATGTAGGTGACGGTCGACACATGCCCGTCGTAGGTGACGCCGCCCGCGTTTCCAATGTTTTCGGTGATGGCGAACACGTAGGTGCCGGCTTTGGCGAAAGTGAGCTGGCCGAACTGGAATGATTGGGCCGCGCCGGATTCGGCTTCGGTTCCCGTGGTGGTGGCTTTGGCGAGCACGCCGTCCGACGTGCAGCCGGTCGCCGGGCAGTTCGCGCCCGTGACGTTTCCTGCGGTCACGGCGTCCTTGGTCGTCTCATCGGCGGCCTTGAGCGTGAAGGAGAAGGAGTCCTTCGCGGTGCGGGCGCGGCCGGTCAGGGTTTTCGAGCCTTGCGGCACCGCTGAGGTTGCGGCGGCATGGTAGGTGTTGGCGAACACGATGGCGTTCGTTCCGTCGTTGGATGCCTTGACCTCATGCAGTACGCCGCCGATGTTCCGGTAGTACGTGATGTTCGCGTGCACCATGCCATCGGTGACCGTCACCGCGACGAACACATAGTATTCCGTGGAATCGTAGGTCATCGCGGTGCCGCCGATGGTTCCGGCCGGTTCCACCACCTTGTACACGTAGGTATGGCTGCCGGTGCCGGCGTTGAAGGAGATCTGCGGGAAGTTCGCGACGCGGAATTCGTCGAAACCGACCGTCACGCCATCCGTGCCGCTGCCTTCGGGCATCGGCACGTCACCGGCGTTCGTCGGCAATGCCGCAACGGTGTCGGGAACGCCGTCCGCGGTGACGAAGCTGCCGACCGCGCTCATCGTCGCGCTGAACATGCCCGCCTGGTACGGATAGCCGTTCTCCGTGTAGTTCTTGGTGGCGGAGAAGGTCACCACGCGGGGGTCCTTGCTGTATTCGTTGGTGAATTCGGCGACGCGATCGCTTGCCGTGCCGTCGGCGACCATCGCCCCGGAATCGTCGAGCATGCGGGTGAGGGTGACGCTTGCGACACGCAGTTCGCCGTCATCCACCGCGACGACGATCGTCACTGCGTACTGCGCGCGCGAGTAGTTGAAGCCTTCTGCCGCGCCGGAGGCCGGCGTGATCTCCGACAGCTGGTACGTGTAGGTTCCCGGCTTGGTGAAGGTGATGTCGCCCAAGGTCATGTCTTGGGAGCCGTCCGAAGTGCTCCGGTACGTCAGTGTCTTGCGCAATGCGTGGTTGCCGTTGGCGTCAACGTCGGAAACGGTGCAGGCGTCGGCCAGCCGCTCGTCGGTGGAGCAGGTCGGCAACGGCGTTCCCCGTGCCGCGTCCAGTCGGAATTGGAACGGATAGTCGCCACTCGCATCGGATGGCAGTCCTTTGACCGTTTTGCGCACGGCGATGAGGTCCTGCGCCTTCAGGGTGACGCTGTTCGGCTGGTACAGGTTGACCGCCGTCGCCTGGGAGACTCCTGACGCGCGTTTGATTGTGCCGGTCATGCCGGTGGTTTTCGTCTGGTCGAGCACATAACCGGTCGGCAATTCGGTTTCCTGGATGGCGTATTCGACGCCGTCCGTGATGTTGGCGATGGTGAGCGTCTGCCGGTTCTTCAACGTGACCGGTTCGGTCTGCGCGCATCGTTCCGCGTCGGTGTCTCCGTCCGCCACGCAACGCTCCAGTTCTCCGGATTTCGCCGTGGCCGAATCGCGCCGCAGCTTCAGCACGACCTGTTCGGACGCGTTGCCATCGGTAGCGCCGTCCGAGGAACCGTTGGCGGAACCGTCCGCGGCGCTGGAGATCGTGCCGGAGTAATAGTCGGTTTTGCCGTCCTGCTGGAGTTTGGCGGCGTCATCGGCCTTCAGCGTGATGCGGAACCGGAACGCGCGCGTATCGGCGTCTTCGGGAGCGTCGTAGCCGTCGCCCACGGTCACTGTTTTGGTCAGCGTCAGGCTGCCTTTGCGCTGGTCGTGGATGCGCACCACGGTTCCGCCGGTGAACAGATGCGCCAGATTCGAATTCAGCAGGTCGAAGCGCGCGCCGCGGTATTCGCCGTTCGAAGTGTCGGGAGACTGGGTGACGCGGTAGTACGTCCAACCGGTGTCGTTGTCGAACCCGTCGTCGGTCATCGTGCTTTGGTCCGCCAGCGAATAGTATCCGGTCGCGAAATCGCCATGCCAGCTCACCGCGACGGTTTTGCCGTTTTCGCCGTCCAGGCTTTCCTGCCAGCCGTTGTTCGTCACGCACTGCTCGTCGGCGCAGCGCAGCTGGGTGACGTCCAGATCCGACAATGTGCGGTTGATGCTGCGGTTGACGGCGAACTGCTTGAGCACCTGGTTCAGGCTGCCCAGATGCGTCATCGTGGTCACGCCGTCGCCCTCTTCGCCCGCGTCGGCGAAGATGCCGGTATCGGTGACAAGGATCTTCGCCAACGTGTTGTTGATCTCATAGCCTTCCGGTGCGGAGACCTCTTTGATGTAATACGTGCCGTTGCCGAGGTTGACGCCGCTGTCTGCGACGCCGCTTTGCGACGAACCCTTCATGGCGAACATGCAGGAGCCCTTCATCGGGTATGGATAGTCCGTATGCGCGGTGACGCAGGTCTGCAACGGCGTGGCGCCTTCCAGCAGGGTTTTGCCGTCCGCGCTCACCTGGTCCGCCGCATACAGGCCAATCGTCGCGCCTTCCACCGGGTTCCCGGCATCGTCGAGCTTCTGCACGACCGGCGCGTTGCGCACGTCGGTGACGGCGATCTGCACGCCGAACATACGCATGATCTGGCCTTCGTGCGTGCCTTCGTCGTTCATGTCGATGCGATACGTGTTCTCCGCCGTGATGTCGGCGGCGGAGTCCGCGGTGGTGTAGTACACGCTTATCGCGTACAGCGCGTTCTCCCGCTCGGCGCCGCTCAGCATGTAGTAGTAGGTGCGCACGTCGCCGGGGAGCTCGGAGATGTATGTGGACAGCGAGCCTTGGGAGTCGCGGCTGAAGAAATGCAGGTAATTCGTGCCTTCCGAAGCGTCCGATTTCGCCAGCCTCGCGATCGATTCCATGCTGTCGTCCACCGCCGTGCCGGACAAGGACCAGCCGGTCCGCCAGCTTCCGGTGACGCCGTTCCATGTGTCGGTCGCCAGATTGCCGGTGCTCGTCCTGTCGCGGTTGAGCACCACGGCGAACACCTTGCCCGTGGAGGCGTTGTGCGCGTTGCCGTTGATGTCGTACACCGTGGAGCCGTTCGCCACGGTCAGCGTCTCGTGGCCCACCGACCATGCGCCGGAATCCCACGTGTTGGAGTTCTCGTTGCACAGCAGCATGCCCTCGCCGTTCGGACTCAAGTGGTATCTCAGCCGAATATCCGCGGATTTTCGGTATCCCGGCGGAGCGTTGGTCTCCTTGAGCACGTAATGCGTGATGCCGCGGCCGTTGCGCGCGAGGTCGGCGAAGTTCACCGGCTCGCCGGTCTCGTAGTTGGTGAAGGTGTAGGTGCCGTCCTGGTTGGTGACGCCTTTGCTGATGAGGTCGGCGGCGGTGTACGAGTAATCGCTTTGCGCCTTGTACAGTTCGAAGCTCGCGCCCTGCACCGTGTTGCCCTGCTGGTCGAGTTTGACGAGGCTGTTCGACGGGATGTTGGCGAGGTTGTACTTGAGCTTCAGGTTGGAATCGCCGTTGCCGCGTTCCATGTAGAAGAAGTCGAGTGTGTGGTAGCCGCCGTCGGCGAACGTGTTCGGATTGCTCGTCGACCATTCGACCGCCTTGAATTCGTCGGAATCCTCGCCGTAGGCGGCCTTGAACATGTCGCGGATCGTGGTGGTCTGGTACACCCTGCTGCCGGTGTCGTTGGCGACTTTGACGGTGCCGTCCTGGAAGTTGATGTGCAACGAGGACGCGTCGTGGATGCCGCCCACGTCGCCGACGAGCACGCCGTCGATGAACACCCACACGTCGTCGTCACCGGAGAAGTCGAAGGACATCGCGTCGCCGTTGAGCATGCCGTCGGTGGGCTGCACGAATTCGGCCTTCGCGTGCATGCCGAAGTAATGGTTCAGGTTCGCGCCACGCGACTGCACGTTGCTGGACAGCGATCCGTTCGTGTTCTGCGAGAACACGTCCTTCGCGGAATTGAATGGGAAGAACTGGCCGATCTTGTTCCAATTGTTGATCGAACGCACCGCCGGCGCGTCGTACAGCGTCATCGCATACGAGGATTTGCCGGTGACGTCCTTGTCGTTCAAGGTGGCGAAGTTCTTGGTGCTGTCGTAGACGTTGTAGCCGTCCTGCAGCTGCAGCAATCCGGTGACGTTCGGATAGGCCCGCTTGTAGCTCGATTGATCGGTGTTCTCCGGATCGAACAGGTAGTTCAATGACTGCGTGCCATCGGTGACGTTGCCGTTGTAGTCGTAGACGAGCCCTTTGGCGATGGTCGGATACCCATCGGTGAGCGTCGCGTTGACCAGTCCGAAGCGCGGCCCGTTGCCGCTTCCCGTCCAGTGGTTGAGCGGCGACCATGCACCCTGGTAGCTTTCGCCGCCATAGGTGAATTTCAGCTGCTTGCCGCTGTTGATGCCGGAATTCGTGTGATTGAACCAGCGCCCTGTGGACGGGTCGTAGCTGTCCGTCTCGTCGTTCGCGCCATAGGACTGCACCCAGTAGTCGAACAGATCGATGGTGGTGCCGGACGGACTCACCGCATCGTTCACCACATGGCTGGCGAACGGCGTGGACGATGCGCTCTCGGCGGAGACCGATGGTGCAGCGACCATCATGGCGAGCATCGTCATCACGACGACGCAGGCGGCGACAAGCCGTTGGGGGCACCCGGAAAAGGGCCTCGCGAGCATATTGCGCGACACGGCGTCATCACCCCTTCTCATGCCCCCTCTTCTCGTTGAGGCATGCTTCGTCATCATCAAGCCTATCTCTGTCAGTGCGTTTGCTTAGATTACGCCGAGATGCTTCACTTCCCCGAATTTCCAAGCAACTACAATCTATCTATAATTATTTTTTATCTCACCCTATAGACAGAACTTCTACCCCCTGCAATAGGCGGGGGTATAATACCGATTTTTCGGCACCACCGGCCATTTAGGGGGTATTGTCGGTCATCACCGCATATGCTTCATCGAGCTGAGGTGCACGGTGGCGTGACGCATGATGCGTGGACGCGGGGCGTTACGCCGGCGCCACGCGAACACCAGCAGCAATCCAGGCATCATGACCGCGGCGAAGGCGTCCACCGCCATCGTTTTGGCGTCATGCATCGTGTCCGGATCAGGAGCGGGCTGCGGAATGGATACGCGATGGCCCGACACCAGCAGACGATGAGTGTTCACGCCATACGGCGTGCAGGTCATCAGCGTGACGCGGTCCTCGCCTTTGACCACACGCAGCCGCGAGGTGTTCGACGGCAGAATCACCTCGATGCGGTCGACCTCATAGCCGAGCGTCTTGCCCATCACCTCGATGTAGAAGAAGTCGCCCGTGCACATCTCGTCCAATCGTGTGAACATCGCCGCCTCCACCAGACCGCGATGGCCGGTGAGCACCGCATGCGTGCTCGCGCCGCCCACGGGAAGGCTGGTGCCGTACAGATGCCCGGCACCCGAAGCGAGCACCGATTCGGATGTGCCGTGGTAGATCGGCAATTTTACCGAGATCTTCGGGATGCGGACCGTGCCCATCACACCGTCGCCGGTGTCGAGCAGCGACTGGTATTCGCCGTCCTTCTGCGACAACGAATCCTTGCCGGAGGCGTGGGACCCGCCGGAAGCGTCCGAGAACGGATCCTCCGCCTCGCCGAGCATGCTCTGTTTGGATGCGGCGAGACGACGGTTGTAGGCCCGAGCCTCAGCCAGCGCACGTTCGGTTCGGGAACGCGGCCATCCGGCGACCCTGCGTTCGGCCAGATCCGAGGTCCGCGCGGTGACCTGCGACGAATGCCACTGCAATACATAGGGAAAGCCGGCGACCGCGAGCGCGGCCAGCACCAGCACCGCGACGAATGCGTACAGCATGTGCAATTGCCTGCGAAGCCGCTGTCTGCGCGCGAATTTCGAGGAGACGTCCAGCGCCTCGGCAAACGTCGGCTGTCGCCATGTCTGCTGTTCGCTCATGCTCGCTCCTCGAATGGTTGGAATGGCCGTCCACTTGGTCGGAATGGTTTAGCCATGGATGCGGTTCCGATGCGAAAGTCCCCGGACCGGGAAATCCATCAGGAAATCCATCGGAAAATCCACTCTACCGGAAGCCGCTACCGCTTCTTCGAGCCACGTCCTTTGAAGTAGATGTCGAACACGATCCAGACGGAGAGGATGAAGGCGATCACGTAACCGAGGAATCCGACGATCGGAATGCCGAAAATCACCGGCTTGATGCCCGCGTAGTACACGATCGACGAGCCGATGAACAGACCGACCACGATCAGCGCCATCGTCAGCCTGTTCACCATGTTGGCGAGCAGGTGGATGGGTTCCTGCGAGCCGACCATCTCCATGTTCACGCGCAGCTGCCCGCGGGTGAGCATGCGCGAGGCCACCTTCAGCTCGTTCGCCGCGGCCAGCAGGCTGTGCAGCGCCTCGTGCGTCTCCAATGCCAGGGATTTCGCCTCGTCCTTGGCGAGGTCCTTCTTCGAGGTGCTTGCCGCGATGTGGTCGGAGATGATCTGGATCATGTTCACGTCGGGGATGAACTCGTCGAGCAATCCTTCGAGCGTGACCAGCGCGCGGCCGACCGTGGTGACGGTGCTCGGCACCTCGATGCCGTGCCGCTGCGCCATCTGCGTCAACGCGGTGAGCATGGCGGCGATGTCGAGGTCCGCCAGATCGACCGTGCCGAATTCCTTGACGATCACATCGAGGTCGGCGAGCAGCGCCGGATAGTCCTCGGCGTCGGCCTCCGCGCCGGCGAACCGCAGCAGCCCGTCGGCGAGCGCCGGCGAATCCTGTTTCGCGACGGCGAAGATCATGTCTTTGAGCACGGAGCGGGTTTTCGCGTTGAGCCGTCCGGTCATGCCGAGGTCGAGCAGCACGATCTGCCCGCCGTGCACCATGATGTTGCCGGGGTGCGGGTCGGCGTGGAAGAATCCTTCGTCGAGCACCTGCGTGGCGTAGTTGTCGACCAGTTTGGTGCCGATCTCCTTGAGGTCGTAGCCGGCCTTCACCAGCCGGTCGGGGTGGGAGACGGAGATGCCCTCCACATAGTCCATCACGACTACGTGTTCGGTGCACAGGTCAGGATAGGGCTTCGGGCAGTCCATGTACCGGTATCGTTCGCAGAACCGTTTGAATTCCGCCAGATTGCGCGCTTCGATGAGGAAGTCGGTTTCCGATTCGAAGGTGTCCCACAGCTCCTCGACCACGCCGGAGAGGTCGACCACCTGCGCGCTGCGCATGGTTTTCGTGGCGAGCCGCGCGATGGAGCGCATGATGGACACATCCTGCGCCATGGTTTCGCGCACGCCCGGGCGCTGCACCTTGATCGCCACGTCCTCGCCGGTGCGCAGTTTCGCGCGATGCACCTGCGCGAGGCTTGCCGAGCCGAGCGGCGTGGCGTCGATGTGCTCGAAGATCTCGTCCGTCGGGCGTCCGTATTCGTTTTCCAGCACGCTCAGCACCGTGTCGTAGGGCATGGGGTCGGCGTTGGCGCGCAGTTTGGCGAGTTCGTCGCAGAAGGATTGCGGCAGAATCTCGGAGCGCATCGACAGTATCTGGCCGACTTTCACGAACGTCGGGCCGAGCGCTTCGAGCATCAGCCGCATTTTGACCGGCGTGAGCCCGTGCACGGCATCGAAGTGGTTGGCGATGCGCGCGATCTGCATGAGCCGCCTCAGCTTGCCGCGTCTGGTGAGGTGGTAGCGCTGCGAGAAGGTGTCTTTGCGCGGGCCGAAGATGCCGATGGTTTCGCCCGCCACGAATGGCTGCGAGGCGTCGCGTGCGGAATCGCCCGCGGTGTTTCCCCCATGGTTTTCCGCTGTGCCGTTCGCGGCGCGGCCTGGGATGTTCCCGCCCGCATCGTTCGCCGTGCCGGCCGCATGCGCGGCGGCGTCCGGCGATGGTTCGGCCGCGGGATTGATGACCGCGTTGACCCTGTCGGAAAGCGTGACCGGTTCGACGCTTTCCGGACGGGCCGCATCCGACCTATCGGACTGGGAGTTCACAGACATATCGCCTTTCGCACATGACAACAGGCATGATAAATCGCCGTCCGTGCCGGCTGTTCGGCACGGACGGCGAGGGGGAAACGTGGTTATTCGGCCTTGGCGTCGGATTCCGCGGCATCCGCTTTGGCGCCGGATTCGGCCGCGGAGGTCTCCTTGGCCTCCTGGACCTTGTGCTTGAGTTCGGCGTTCAGCGCCTTGCCCTGCTCGACCGTCAGCTCGCCCTTCTTCACCAGATCGTCGACGATCTCCTGGCCCTTCTCGACGGTGGTCGCCAATGCGCCGACACCGGCGAGGAACACCTTGCGCAGGCCGTCACCAAAATCAAAATCAGCCATGATTACCTCCTTGGGTGATGGTGCTACCACTGTATCGCACGCCGTTCGCATATTCGGCGAGCAAAACCGGTCAATTCCGGAGAATATGGCGGATTTCGCATAGCATCGGCCGCGTCTCTTGTCTTCCAATGCGGGCGCATTCCGACGCGGGCACACGATTTCGGCAACGGTGGCGATCGACGGACGGCATGGCGATCATCGCAATGAATGTTCTGCGATGCGCACGGGTCAGCGCGGACGCGACATGGCGATGCGGCGGGCACGATCGGCGATCTCGTCGATGCGGCGGAGTTCCGCCTTCTGCTCGGCGCTTTGACCAGCCGACTCCGGATCGAACGCGCCGTAACGGCGTTCCACCGCGGTGCGGATCAGGAAATCGGCGATCGCGGGGTTCTTCGGCAGCAGCGAGCCGTGCATGTACGTGCCGATCACGTTGTTGACGCGCGCGCCCTCCGTATGGTCCTCGCCGTTGTTGCCGGTGCCGTCCGCTTCAACCGTGCCGAGCGGCCGCACGCCGTCGCGCAGGAACGTCTGGCCGGAATGGTTCTCATAACCGATGATCTTGCCGAACTCGTCGGAGGTTTCGGTCAGATTGCCGATCATACGCTGGTCGCGCCCGACCGTGTACGCGCCGATCACGCCGATGCCGTCAAGCCTTGAGCCGTCGACGGTTTCGAAGTATTCGCCGAACAGCTGGTACAGGCCGCAGATCATCAGCATCGGCACGCCGTCCGCGGCGAGCGAGCGCAGAAGGTCCGCACGGCGGAAGAAATCGTCGATGATCTTCTTCTGGCCGGTGTCCTGTCCGCCGCCGCCGAGGATCACATCGACGTGTTCGGGCCATGCGTCGCCCTGGTTGTAGGCGTGCACGCGCGGCGTGTAACCGTAGAGGGCGAGACGGCGGCTCACGGTGAGCACATTGCCGGAATCGCCGTAGATGTTCATGTCTTTCGGATACAGCGACACGATGTCGATCGTCTGGCTCATATCGTCTCCTCGTTCCTTTGCCGTGCCGCCGGTCATCGGCCCACGCCGGCGTCGGCGACATGGGCGATGGTCCCCAGCGCCGCGCGCGCCTTGAGCATGGCCGTGTAGGTGCAGTAGATGTGCTTGGGCTTGCCGGGATTCGTCTTCACGAATCGTTCCACGGACGTCTCCAATTCGGTGTCGACGGTTTCGACCGGCACCTGGTCGTATTCGAGCCTCAGCGCCATGTCCCATGCGCGCACGCCCGACACCATGGCCACGCCGGTGCCGCGCAGCGAGGTGAAGTCCACATCCCACAGCCAACTCATGTCCCGGCCGTCGGCGTATTCGTCGTTGATGCAGATCATCGTGTCGCAGCCTTCCGGCGCGAAGGACGCGAGCGACAGGCGGAATCCCATCGGATTCTTGACAAGCAGCAGCTCCACCGGCGAACCGTCCACGTCGATGACCTCGCCGCGGCCGAACGCCGGCGTGACCTCGGCGGCCGCGTCGATCATGGCCTGCGTGCCGGAGTGGGCGAAATCGATCATGCGCTGCGAGACGCCCGCCTGCCTGAGCAACGCGGCGGCGTCCGCGTCGGAGAGCGACTGCTCGAAGGGCAGGAACATCGCCTGCGCGTCGGCGACCACGGCACGCACCACGGCGAGTGCCGCGGCCGCGTTGTACAGGTTGTACACGCCTTCCAGTTTCACGTCGGTCGCGTAGGATTCGCCGTCGATGCCGAAGCTGGCATGGTGGTCGCCCACGGCGAGCAGCGTCACGTCGGCGGGCAGCGCGTCGGCCTCCTGCGCCGGCTTATCCACCGTGCTTGGTGGATTGCGGTGCGTGGCGTTTTCCGTGGATTCCCCACATTCCGTCGTGCTGGACGCCGTGGATTCCGCATCCGCGGATAGTTCGTCCGCTTCCTCGGCGACGGTGGTTTTCATCTCGTCGTCGGAGGGGAAGAACCGCCGCAAGGATTCGTCAAGTCCGAAGTAGCGCACCTCGACGCCGTCCTGTGTGTTCACCACGTCGGCGAGACGCGCGATGCGCGGGTCCTCGCGGTTGAGCACGACCGTGCCGGTGGTGGCCGCGGCGGCTTTGCTGAGCAGGCGCGCGGTGTTGTCGATCTCGCCGAAGCGGTCGAGCTGGTCGCGCATCACGTTGAGCAGCAGACAGTAGTCGGGCTTCACCTGCCTGACGAAGTGCACGGCGTAGGCTTCGTCGAGCTCCAGGACCGCGATGTCGGCGTCGAGTTCGCCGCCCAACGTCACTTCGGAGAGCAATGCCGAAACCACGCCGCGGGTGAAGTTCGAACCGGTGGGGTTGGTGAACACCTTCAGGCCGAGCGAGCCGAGCATGCTGGCCACCATGCGGGTGGTGGTGGTTTTGCCGTTGGTGCCGGAGACCAGCACCACGCCGAGCGGCAGCTGCGCCAAGGTGCGCGAAAGGAACTGCGGGTCGATGCTCTCCACGATCTTGCCCGGGAACGCGCTGCCGCCGCCGTGCGCCAGACGCGAGGCCTTGCGCACGGCCTTGCCGATCAGCGGCGTTGCGAATGAGTTCCACGCCATGTCACACCTCCTGCTGGTTCTGGTAGTCCTGCGGCATGTCCTTGAACTTCGAGTATGCGCCGAGGAACGCCAGATGGAACGTATCGGTCGGACCATTACGATGCTTCGCCATGATGATATCCGCCTCGCCCGGACGGTCCTCCTTGTCGTAGGCGTCCGGCCTGTGCACCAGAAACACCACGTCGGCGTCCTGTTCGATGGAGCCGGATTCTCGCAGGTCGGAAAGCTGCGGGCGCTTGTCCTGGCGCATTTCCGGACCACGGTTCAGCTGGCTCAGCGCCACGACCGGCACTTCCAGCTCCTTGGCGAGCAGCTTCAGCGCGCGGGAGAAGTCGGAGACCTCCTGCTGGCGGCTTTCCACTGCCTTGCCGGAGGTCATCAGCTGCAGATAGTCGATGACGACGAGCTTCAGATCGTTCGTCTGCTTCAGACGACGGCATTTCGCACGGATCTCCATCAGGCTCATGTTCGGGCTGTCGTCGATGAACAATGGCGCGCTGCGTAGTTTGTCTTGCAGGTCGTTGAGCACGCTCCACCGTTCCGGCGTGATGTCTTCCGCGCGGCGCATGGCGGCCAACGGAATGTTCGTCTCGGCGGAGATGATGCGCTGCGCCAATTCGGTTTTGCTCATCTCCAGGCTGAAGATCACGGTGGTCATGTTCTGGTGCAGCGCGGCCGAACGCGCGAAGTCGACGCCGAGCGTGGACTTGCCCATTGCCGGTCGTCCCGCGACGACGACCATCTGGCCCGGCTGCAGGCCCAGCGTCGTCTTGTCGATGTCGCGGAATCCGGTCATCACGCCTTTGGAGACCTCGCCGTTCTGCTGCCGTTCGATCTGGTCGAGGGTGTCGGCGATGACGGGGCCGATCGCCGCGTAATCCTGACGCACCTTGCCGGCCGACATCTCGTAGACCTCGGCCTGGGCGAGGTTCACGACGTCTTCGGCCTGCGAGCCTTCCGCGGAGTAGCCGAGCTGCGCGATTTTGGTGCCCGCGGCGATGACGTTGCGCAGGATGGCGCGCTGGTGCACGATGTCGGCGTAGAAGGTCGCGTTCGCCGCGGTCGGCACGGAGGCGACGAGGCTGTGCAGGTAGTCGGAGCCGCCCACCTTTTCCAAATCGCCGTCTTTGAGCAGCTGGTTGGCGACGAGCACGGCGTCGACCGGCTGGGACGCCGCGAACAGGTCGATGATCGCCTCGTACACGGTCTGGTTGCGCGGCTGGTAGAAGTCGGTGACGTCGAGCATCTGCGACACCTCGCCGATGGCGTCCTTGCTCATCAGCATGCCGCCGAGCACGGCCATTTCCGCGGCGTCGTCGTGCGGCGGCACGCGGTCGAACAGCGGGTCGCGGACGACGCTGCCGGCCGTTCCGGCGGAGAACTCGCTTCCCCGCGCCGAATCGTTGCCCCACGAATTGCCCTCAGCCATGCCGCTCCCTCAATCGTCGATCGATATACCGTGTTTCTTCACGCACGCGCGAGCGCGTGTTTTCCGAAAGCAATCGTATAGCGTCGCGACGCCATCGCCGGATGGCACATCGATTTATGCACGAATTTCCCCAACATCGTGTCGCCGGAGAAAACGACACGCTCGGAGCGCGAAAATGTGGATAAGCAATCAAGAAAAACCCGAGTTATCCACATATTGGGGATAACTGTGTGGAAAACAATCCGAGTTATCCACCAAATGGGGATAACCGAGTGGATAACTTGGGGATTGCCCTTGCATATCCGTCGATTTCCCCATTTTCGATTTGCCGAAGTGAACTCAAGGTGATATGTTCCCCACATTTCCGTGAAGCGCCGATGGACTGTGCCGCGACATGGACCGCCGACGACTCCACGCGACGGTCCATTCGAATCCGGCGCGCGGAGCGTTCAACACCGACCGCACGACATCCAGAGCGGTGCGCGAGGCCGAATCACATGTGGTAGCGGGCCGCGTCGTACATGTTGCGCACCAGCGTCTCACGCCATGCGCTCCATCCGTAGCGCTTGGAGATAGTCTCGCCCGACGTGGCGCCGAGCGACGAGCCATCGGCGCGGGTCAGGTCGAACAGCATGTCGAGCAGCAGCGGGTCATGGTCGAGCCGGGCCGCAAGGTCGTCGCCGACCGCGGGATCGCGGGGATCCCTGCCGGTGGCGAATTCCGACAACGTCAGATGTTCGCGCACCAGCAACGTCACCCACCGGGCGATGTTGCGGTCGAACCCCATGCGTTTGACCACGGCGGCCGTGTGGCGCGCGCCTTCGGCGGCATGGTCGGCGACACCGGGACGTTTGCCGATGTCGTGCAGCAACCCGGCGAGCAGCAGCGCCCGGTAACGCCCGTCATCGTATTGTTCGCCGCGCGGCGAGACCCGGCCGAGACGCGTCACCACCTCGATGGAATGGCGGTCGATGGTGTATCGGTGCGCGGCCGACGCGCTTGGACGGTTGCGGATCGCCAGCCATTCGGGAATCAGCCTGCCCGGAATGTCGACGAAATCGATTTCCTCCCATACGCGCAGCAGCGCCGGCCCCGACGCCAGAAGCCGCAGGAACAGCGCGCGCGATTCGTCGTCCCAACTGCGGTCGTCGACCGGGCACTTGCCGAGGTTGCGCAGCGTGCCCGGCGCGATCGGCAGATCGGATTGCGCCGCGGCCGTCGCGACCCGCAACGCCAGTTTGGCGTCCTGCGACGGTTCGGCGCCCGGCGCAAGCACGATCTGCCCCTCGTGTTTGACCACGCCCGGCGCGACGGATTCGAATTTCGGCGCCTGCCGCTTGCCGCCCGCACGGGGCTGGAACACCTGGAAGAACGCGAAACGCGGTTTCTCATGCGTCAGCGAATGTTCGGCGCGCGACGCCGTGGAATCGAGTGAGAACGCGATCTGCCTGCCCAATCGCGCCAGCATCGTCTGCAGGTCATCGATGGATTTCGCCTCACGCTCGCCTTCCGGCAACGTCGGATCCGCCAATCCCAGCATCGCCGCAACTTTCGGCTGATATTGCGACAGCAGCATGTTCATGTCTTTGTTGGCGACCAGATGCACGCAGTCGCGCACATCGAGCAGACGCTCCACCGCGTCGTCGTACCGGCCGTGCGGACGGTCGGCGAGCCAGGACGCGGCCAATGCCGAGACCAGCACGGAATCGCGCAATCCGCCGCGCGACTCCTTGATGTTCGGCTGGTTGATGTACGCCATGCGTCCGAACTCGTCAAGCCGCGATTTGGCGGAGTCCAGCAATTCCGGCAGACGTTTGCGGGCGGCCTTGCGCCAGCGTTCCAGAATCGACACCGCCGTGCGTTCGATGAGCTGCGTGTCGCCCGCGATCGGCACGACGTCGAGCCACCCCATGGCGGCGGGAAGGTCATGGTCGGTGACCGCCTCGCATTGCGCGACGGTGCGTACCGACTGGTCGAGGTCGAGACCGGAATCCCAGATGGGATACCACAGTTTGTTGGCGAGCTCGTTGAGCTGCTTGTCGTTCAACGCATGCGGCTCGTACACCACCACCAGATCGAGGTCGGAGCTCGGCCCGACCTGTCCACGGGCGAGGGATCCGACCGCGCCCAATCCGATGCCGGTGGACGGCACGTCGAACGAGACCTGCCCGCAGGCGTCCCGCCATAATTGCCGAAGGCAGCGCATGGCGAGATCCGTGCGCGCCTTGCGCTTCGCCGCGCCATTGCGGTACACGCCATCGGAATCCGGCTGGCTCAACGCCATGAACCGTTGTTTGAGACCATCGACTGCTGAAGTCATATGCACGCGATCCTTGCCCGCGGCCCGATGCAGCCCACGATGCCCGCGACACCCTGCAATGCGAACGGGCGTGCGGACCATCATGCGAAAAGACCGCGAAATATAAAACAGAAGGGAGAAACGCTCCACGAAGGCGGAACCGACCGAGATCACAGGGCGAAAGCCATAAAGAACACAAATCGAAAAGGCGCGGAACGAAAATCCCCGCACGGCGCAAAGCACGTGCGGGGATCCGTCCTCTTGGCGTCCGGGCTCGTCAAAGCCCGGGAAGCCCAAATCAGATGGCCGCGGAGCCGGTCTCGCCGGTACGCACGCGGGTCACCGAATCAAGCGGCGTGACCCAGACCTTGCCGTCGCCGATGGTGCCGGAGCCGGCGGACTTGACGATCACGTTGACCAGCGTCTCGGCGTCGGCGTCGTCGGACAGCACCTCGATGCGGATCTTCGGAATCAGGTCCACGGTGTATTCGGCGCCACGGTAGACCTCGGTGTGGCCGCGCTGACGGCCGTAGCCGTTGGCCTCCGACACGGTCAGACCGTGCACGCCCGCGGCCGCGAGGGCCTCCTTGACGTCGTCGAGCTTATGGGGCTGGATGATGGCGGTAATGAGCTTCATCTCACTTCATCTCCTTAAGAACGGAGCTGGCGGTGCCAGCGAAATCGTAAGCGCGTTCGCCCTGGTCGGCCAGATCGATGCCGCCGACCTCCTGGGCCTCGGTGACGCGCCAGCCGATGGTCTTCTCCAGAGCGAAGGCGATGATGCCGGTGATGACCGCGGACCAGATGATGGCCACGAGCGCGACGACCAACTGCACGGCGAGCTGCCTCCAATCACCGCCTGCGAACAGGCCGGTGCCTTCGGCGAAGAAGCCGACGAGGATGGTGCCGAGGAAACCGCCGACGCCATGCACGCCGACGACATCGAGGGAATCATCATAACCAAGCTTGAACTTCAGACCGCAGGCGAAGCAGGTGGCGACGCCGACGATGGCACCCAGCACGATGGCCCACAGCGGGGAGACCACATCGGCGGCAGGGGTGATGGCGACCAGACCGGCGACGATACCGGAGGCGGCGCCCATGGCGGTGTAGTGTCCGGTGCGGATCTTCTCGGTGAAGCCCCAGGAGAGCATTGCGGCGGCGGAAGCGGCGGACGTGGAGACCCACGCGTAGCCGGCGGTGCCATTGGCCGCGAACGCGGAACCGGCGTTGAAGCCGAACCAGCCGAACCACAGCAGGAAGGCGCCGAGCATGACGAACGGGACGTTGTGCGGGCGGAACGGCTGCGTGCCGAAGCCCTTGCGCTTGCCGATGATGAGCACGATGACCAGCGCGGCGACTGCGGCGTTGATGTGCACGACCGTGCCGCCTGCGAAATCATGGGCGGCGGCGCCGATGGCCTGGGAGATCGCACCGTCGGCGGACAGCAGGCCGCCGTTCCACACCATGTGGGCGAGCGGCGCGTAGTCGAAGGTGATCCACAGCGCGACGAAGATCATCCACGTGGAGTACTTGACGCGCTCGGCGATGGCGCCGCAGATCAACGCGACGGTGATCATCGCGAACGCGGCCTGGAACGCCACGTCCACGCTGACCGGATAGTGGTTGGAGTTCAACGACGCGGATGTGAACGTGCCGTTGTCGGCGACCATGGAATCCTTCAGCAGGAAGCCCGTGGCCGGATCGCCGAAGATGCCGCCGACAGACGTTCCGGCGTAGGAGATCGACCATCCCCACAGCACCCAGATGATCATGGTGACGGACAGCGCCGCGGCCTCCATGATCATCATGTTCAGCACGGCCTTCGCGCGGACCATGCCACCATAGAAGAACGCCACGCCCGGCGTCATGAGGAACACAAGGGATGCGCAGGTCAAAATCCACGCGGCATTTCCAGAATCAAGCTGGCCCATGTCACCCTCTCTTTCTTATCTTTCCGAATTCACAATTCCTAACTCCATCGTGTGGAGCTAACACCATGGTATGGAACGCCGCGCTCGTTTTGAAAACGTTACGAAGTGTTACGGCAACGTAACGCGATAGTGGTCCGCCACCTAGTAGAACACGGTAATTATTGCGATAAGAAAGCCATGACGCCAGAAAAGGCACATTGCCGAAACGGTTGCGGAATATCACGATATGGAACATGGACAATCAGCGGCGGCCGGCCGTCAGTCCCATATCGCGATTTTTGGAATTCATTCGATTCGGCCCGAAGCCAATTCGTCCGGTACATCCCATCGCGGGTCGTCACCGGATGCCCGAAGGCATCGTGACGACCCGCTTCCGGAATGGCCTTCAGTGTTTCAGTCCTTGATGCCGGCCACCTTCTTTTCGTAGGCGTCCTCATCAAGCTCGATCTTGCTCGGCGCGAAGTCGGCGTAGGCGCTGGCCAACGCGTGCTCCGGCAAATCAAGTCCCTCGATCTCCTCCTTGGCGGAAACACGCAGTCCAATGGTGTGCTTCAGCACCCAGAAGGTGATGAACATGGTGACGGTGGTCCACAGCGCCACACAGGCGACGCCCAGCAGCTCAATGCCGAACAGCTTGATGCCGCCGCCATAGAACAGGCCACCGTCCGTGGCGAACAGGCCGACCATCAGCGTGCCGCCCGCGCCGCAGCAGCCGTGGGCCGCGAAAGCGCCCACCGGGTCGTCGATCTTGAACTTCCTCTCGACGATTTCCGCCGCGAACACGTAGATGAACGCGGACAGCAGACCGATGAAGAACGCACCCACCGGATTGACCGCGTCGCAGCCCGCGGTGATGCCGATCAAGCCAGCCAGCGCGCCGTTGATGGTGATGCCGACATCAGGCTTGCCGTACTTGGCCCAAGCCAGGAACATGGCGGTCAATGCGCCGACCGAAGCGGCGAGGTTGGTGGTGATGAAGATGTTGCCCATGGAGTACCACGTGGCCTTGCCGTCCGCGGTGATCGTGGAGCCGGGGTTGAAGCCGAACCAGCCGATCCACAGCAGGAAGATGCCCAGGCAGGCGAGGGTCATGCTGTGGCCGGGGATGTCGCGCGGCTTGCCGTCCTTGTCGAACTTGCCGATACGGGGTCCAAGGAAAATGGCGCCAATCAACGCGGAAATGCCGCCGACCATGTGCACCACCGTGGAACCGGCGAAATCATGGAAGCCGAGCTGGGCGAGCCAGCCATTGGAATTCCAGCACCAATGGCCGGAAATCGGGTATACGACCGCGGAAATGATGGCGCTGTAAATCAGATACGAAGCGAACTTCGTACGTTCCGCCATTGCTCCGGAAACGATGGTGGCGCTGGTCGCGCAGAACACCGTCTGGAACATCAGGTACACGGGTGTGGGCACGAAGCTGTTGTACTGATAGGTGCCCATCACGAAGAAATCAGGGTGTCCGATGATGCCGCCGATGGACGGGCCGAACATCAGACCGAAACCGATGATCCAATACAGAACCGAACCGATGCAATAATCGGTCATGTTCTTCATGGCGATGTTTCCTGCATTCTTGGCACGGGTGAAGCCGGTTTCCAGCATGGCGAAACCGGCCTGCATCATGAATACCAGAACGGCGGTGACCAATGTCCAAATTACGTTTGTCGAAGACATGGTCGTCACTTCCTTCCTCTCTTAAGGCCAAACGCCGCATCCATGGCCGTCAGGCGGGCATCAGCTTGGTGCCGGTCGCGCCATATTGGAACGGGTTTGAATGTGAACCGTTGATTCGCATCATCGAATCGGTTTGTTTCCTTCCGACGCGGTTCAAGTAAGCTCGGCATTACCAAGTCATGACGAAAAACGATTACCCGTAATATGGGAAAAATACAGTGATGTTGTTTTCGGATGCCCGATTATATGGTTTGCGGCCCTGTTGCATTCACGGCTCACCGCCATGCAACGGCACGCATAGGTTCGTCGCCCCGCGCTACCGTCTTGCCCGTATTGTTGAGCGCGGAACAGGAGACATCGGCGGAAACCGATACGGATAAAGGAGAAGAACATGGCGACGTTCATCATTTCGCTGTGCGCCATTTTGATGCTGACCACGGTTTCCGGGCTGGCATGCCGGAAACTGCAGCTGCCGGAGGTCATCGGGCAGATCCTCGTCGGCATCATATGCGGTCCGGCATTGCTGAACGTGCTGCATATGAGCGATTCGCTGTCGCTGTTCAGCGATCTCGGCATCATCATCCTCATGTTCCTCGGCGGCGTCGGCTGCGACCTGCAATTGCTGAAAAAGTATTCGAAGGCCGCCATCATCATCGCGTGCATGGGCGTGGTGTTCCCCGTCGCGGTGATGGGCGGGGTGAGCCTGCTGTTCGGCTTCAAGCCGATTCCGGCCGCGTTCATCGGCGTGGTGTTCTCCGCCACGTCCGTGTCGATCTCCGTGGCCGTGCTCAAGGAGGCCGGCCTGCTGGATTCCCGCGAAGGCGTGTCGATTCTCGGCGCGGCCGTTGCGGACGACGTGATCGGCGTGATCCTGCTGTCGGTGATGAGCACGTTGGTGAACACCGGCAACGTGGACGTTATGGGACTTGGGCTGATTCTGCTCAAACAGGTGCTGTTCTTCGTCGCCGCGGTGGTGGTGATCGTATGGGTGGCACCCGCGCTGATGACCTTGGCCGGCGTGCTCAAGGCGCCTTCCGGAATCGCGGTGATGGCGGTGATCATCTGCCTGGCGATGGCGTGGGCGTCGAATCTCGCCGGATTGAGCTACGCGGTGGGCGCGTTCTTCGCCGGCATCGCCGTCAGCAACAGCGATTACGCGGAGGAGGCCGACCGCTGCATCGAGCCGGTCGGCGACACGTTGTTCGTGCCGGTGTTCTTCGTCGGCATCGGACTGAACACGACCGCCGTGGATGATTCGCGCATGATCGTGTTCATCGCCATCATGACGGTGCTCGGCGTCGTCACGAAGGTCGTCGGCTGCGGATTGGGCGGCCGCATGGCCGGATTCGGCGGCGCTTCGTCGGTGATGATCGGCGCGGGCATGGTGCCGCGCGGCGAGATGGCGCTGATCACCGCGCAGATCGGATTCAGCGAGCATGTGCTCGGCAACGAATACTATTCGACGATCATCTTCATCATCTCTTTGGTGACGCTGGTCGCGCCGCTGCTGCTGAAGCTGACGATCCGCAAAGTGCCGGTGGCGGACACCGCGGCCGGTGCGACGGTCGCGCAATAACGCAAGATGCGAAAACCGCCGTTGCCGGATGACCGAGGGAATCCCGATTCCTGAATGTCCGGTTCCGAAGCATCGGACATTTGATTGTCTCGATAACGCGACAACGCCTCCCGGTGTCGGGAGGCGTTGTCGCTGCGGAATGGAGATGGACGTCAGGCGAGGATGCCGTCGACGAAGCCTTCCGGATCGAACGGCGCGAGGTCGTCCGGACCTTCGCCCAGGCCGACGAGCTTCACGGGCACGCCAAGCTCCTTCTGCACGGAGATCACGATGCCGCCCTTGGCGGAACCATCGAGCTTCGAGAGCACGACGCCCGTGATGCCGATCGCCTCGGCGAACACCTTGGCCTGGGTCATGCCGTTCTGGCCGGTGGTGGCGTCGAGCACGAGCAGCACTTCGTCCACCGGCAGGTTCTTTTCGGTGACGCGGCGGATCTTGCCGAGCTCGTCCATCAGGTTGGACTTGTTCTGCAGACGGCCGGCGGTGTCGATGATGAGCACGTCGGCGTTCTCTTCCTTGGCCTTGGCGCTGGCTTCGAACGCGACGGAGGCCGGGTCTGCGCCGTCCTTGTCGGAACGCACGACCGGCACGCCCACCTTGTCGCCCCACGTCTCCAGCTGGTCGGCGGCCGCCGCGCGGAAGGTGTCGGCCGCGCCCATCATGACCTTCTTGCCATCGGCCACGAACAGACGGGCGAGCTTGCCCGCGGTGGTGGTCTTGCCGGTGCCGTTCACGCCGACCATGATGATGACGCTCGGTTTGTTCGCATTCTCCTTGTTGGCGTTGAGGCGGCGGTCGGTATCGGTGCCGACGAGCTTGAGCAGCTTGTCTTTGAGCGCCGCACGCACTTCGGCCGGATCGGACTGGCCCGCGATGCGTGCGTCGTTGCGCAGCTCGTCCACCAGCTGTTCGCTGGCTTCCGCGCCCACATCGGCGAGCAGCAGGGTGTCTTCGACGTCCTCCCAGTCGGCTTCGGAGAGCTGGTCTTTGGCGAGGATGTTGAACAGGGCCTTGCCGAACGGGTTGCCGGACTTCGACAGGCGCGCCTTGAGACGCTGCATGCGCGTGCCGGCGGCTTCCGGAGTCTCGACGGCCGGAGCCACGGTTTCGGCCGGCTTGGACGGTTCGGCTACGGCAGGTTCGACCGAAGCCGGCTTGTTTCCCACCGACGTCTCGGTTCCCGCGGCTGCGGTTTCGGCCGATTCGGTTTCCGAAGGTTCGGATGAAACCGCGGAAGTGGTGAGTCCGACGGTTTCCTCTGCGGCTGATTCGGCGGTTTCCTTGGTGCCCACGGCGCTTTCGGCGGCGGCCCTTTCCGCGGCGAGACGGGCGTCGGCCTTCGCCTTCGCGGCTTCGGTGGACTTCGCCACGGCGGCCTTGCGGCTCTTGCCGAGCCACCATCCGCCGATCACCAAAACCGCCGCGATCGCAATGACGGCGACAATCGCAATAATCACATTCGTATCCATGATTCCAGCCTAAAAAGCGCAACGGACACGGCAGTCATACCTTCTTGACCATCCCGCGGATAGTCCAATGCCCACGGAATTCGACGCGCGGTCGCGCAATCCGACATCCCATATCCCCGGTCGCGCGGACGCGGAATCTTGCACTACGCAAAACCCTGGAATGCGACATGCTCATTCCATGCAAAGTTCCATAGCCGCGCAAAAACATGTTCACTGCGGTTCCATAATCGCCGATGCCCGATTCGGGAAGGTGGAATCGGACGTATCCACGGGGCGTGAAAAACTAGGCGGCATGGCCAGTACATCCAGAATGACGTCGTATCAGAGGCGCGAACAGCTCATCGAAATCGGTCGGTCGCTGTTCGCGGCCAAGGGATTCGAGGCGGTGAGCGTGGAGGAGATCGCAGCCACCGCCAAAGTCTCGAAGCCCATCGTATACGAGCATTTCGGGGGCAAGGAAGGCCTGTACGCCGTGGTGGTGGACCGCGAGATGCGCGCGCTCACCGACACCCTCATCAACGCGCTGTCCGATCCGCAGGCGCATCCGCGGCAGATCGTCGAACGCACCGCCCTCGCGCTGCTCACCTATGTCGAGGAGAACGCCGAGGGATTCCGCGTGCTCACCCGCGATTCGCCGAAAACCGATCCCGCGGGATCATTCAACTCGCTGCTCGGCGACATCTCCATCCGCGTCGAAGACATACTCACCGAGGCGTTCAAGCGGCAGCACCTGCCCGCCAAGGGCGTGCCGTACTACGCGCAGATGCTCATCGGCATGACCGTCTACACCTGCCAATACTGGGCCGACCAACGCAAAATCAGCAAGGAGCAGCTCGCCGCGCACATCGTGAATCTGGCATGGTACGGTCTGAGCCGCATGGAAGCCAAGCCGGAACTGCGCTTCGAGAGCGCGAAGGCCGTCAAACAGGCACGCCGGCAGGCGGAGCGCGAAGCCAAGGAAACCAAACATGAGGACGTGAGCAAGGAACACGAGATCAGGGAAATCGCGCGCCGCAACCAGAATGACCGGGATTCCGCGGAATCCGAAGGGCCTGCGGAGTCCGCGGAATCACAGGAATCCTGAAAACCGCGGGACCCAAGAAAATCCAAAAGTCTTAAAAACACGGGAATCCACGAAACCGAGGAACACGGGAAGTCGGGGAAAAACCAAGAAGACAGAGGAATACGGAAATCCAGAACCGAGGGATTCCAAAGAACACAGGAATCCAGAGAAACCAAGGAATCCGAGAAGTCCGGAAAACGGACTCCAAGGAAACCAGACAATAGGCAACCAGACAATCGAAGAAAGCCGAAAACAACAACCGACATAACGGCCAACGAACCATAGGCAATCTGTCCGTAAGGGAAATATCAGGTGCAGATCGCGTTTTTCAGGGTATGAATCATCCAACATTCATTCCCCTCGCGCGAACATGGTGCTACGTTAGTTTCGTTATGCTTTTTGACCGTCGAGGCGACGCCCCAGCCGCACGGACCGATCCGAGGAACATTATGCAGGAGAAGAAGACGCTCACCTTCGTGGTACCCGCGTACAACATGACCGAATACCTGGAACGGTGCGTCATGTCGCTGATCGCGGCGAAGCGCAACGACGACATTGAGGTGCTGATCGTCGACGACGGATCATCCGACGACACGTTGAAGATGGCGAAGACGTTCGAGGAACGCTATCCGGGAATCGTGCGCGCGATCCATCAGGAGAACAAAGGGCACGGCGGCGCGGTCAACACCGGCATCGCGGCGGCGAGCGGCATGTACGTGAAGGTCGTGGACGCCGATGACTGGGTCGGCCCGGAATCGCTCGAACAGGTCATGGCCGAACTGCGCGAGGAGGCCGCGGGCGCCGACCCCATCGATATGCTCGTCACCAATTACGTGTACGACAAGGTCGGCAAGCGCAACAAGCACACCGTGAACTTCCGTCATGCGATGGAGCCCGGCAAGCGTCTGACGTGGGACGATCTGGGCCATTTCGGACTGACCGAATACATCCTCATGCACGCGCTGATCTACCGCACGGCCGTGGTGCGCGAATCGGGCATGAAGCTGCCGGAACACACGTTCTACGTCGATTTCATCTACGCGTACCAGCCGTTCCCGTGGGTGAAATCCCTGAAGTACCTGGATACGCCGTTCTACCACTATTTCATCGGCCGCGACGGGCAGAGCGTGCAGACCGATGTGATGATCCGCCGCGTGGACCAGCTGCGGCTTGTGAACCAGTGCATGGTGCGCGCCACGCCGGAACGCGGCACAGTGCCGGACGGCCTGTACCGCTACATGATCCATTTCCTGGCGATCGAAAGCTCCGTGGCGAGCGTATTCATGATTTTGTCGCGCGATCCGGAGAATTATGCGAAGAAGAAGGCCCTGTGGGCCGACATCAAGGCATATTCCCCGACGATCTACGCGGACGTGCACAAGAAGGCGATGTCGCGCGCGCTGAACCTGCACGGTTCCATCGGACGATTCGTGATCCGCAAGGGGTATTTCGTCGCCGAACACGTCGTCGGATTCAACTGATTCCGCCGATTCGTCGGTAACCCGTCGGTAATTTGATCTGTCGGTAATCCGATTGATTGGTAATCGGCACGGTCCATCTTCAGAAGGTCCGTCTTCGAAAGAACCGTTTCCGGAAAGACCATTTTGAGAAGGACTATCTTCGGAAGAACCGTCTTGGAAAGGACCGTCTTCGGGATAGTCCATGTTCGGGATGGCCGGTCTTCAGGTGGCCGATCTTCGATTAAGGGATAATCCGCAATCTGATTGGCCTGCGACCCGGTGGGACCATAATCCGATTGATTCGCAATCGGGACAATCCATGGTTGAGACGACCATGTTGGAGATAACCCGTCATCTGATCAACCAGTCATCCGAATAACCCATTTTTCGGAAGACCCAGTCATCCGAACAACCCGATTTCGGAAAACCCATCACCCGAACAACCCGATTTCGGAAAACCCA
>ERZ808246.526-NODE-526-length-31682-cov-4.061846_pt1 | contig 31682 bp, 30 predicted proteins | sample MGYA00521083_ERZ808246 | MGnify/ENA primary metagenome ERZ808246 (study PRJEB31516, sample SAMN03275577) | gut metagenome | biome: mammalia-associated habitat; material: feces | host: Papio cynocephalus | place: Kenya | collected 2012-07-07 ...
TAGTACAGGTTGAAGTTGATGCCGAACAGCATCATGAACACCGCGATTACCCATTGCAGATACGGGCTGTACCCCGCAAGTCCGTTTGCTTTGATGGCAAATCCGCCGGTACCCGCCGTGCCGAACGCGTGCACCAGGCTGTCAAACAGCGGCATTTTGCCGCACAAAAGCAAAATCACCTCGATCGCGGTCATCGCCACATAGATCAGATACAGAATTTTTGCCGTATCCTTCAGCCGCGGCACCAGTTTTCCCATGGTCGGTCCGGGCATTTCGGCGCGCAGAATATGAATGGAGCGCGCGGAAACATTGGGCATCAGCGCGACCACGAACACCAGAATTCCCATACCGCCGATCCAGTGCGTGAAGCACCGCCAGAACTGCACCCCGTGGCTGAGAGATTCCACATCACGGAGAATGGATGCACCGGTCGTGGTAAAGCCGCTGACGGTTTCAAAAAACGCGTCGATATAATCGGGAATATCCCCGCTCAAAAACGCCGGAAGCGCGCCGATCAGCGACGTGAAAATCCACGCAAGCCCCACAATGGCAAAGCCTTCCTTGGCGTAAATCACATGGCTGGCGGTTTTCAGGAGTCGCACCGCCGCCGTGCCGAGCAGAAACGTCCCCGCCGCCACCGCCAAAAACCACCACGCGCAGGATTCTCTGTACAAAAATCCCACCAAGGCAGGCAGCAACAGCAGCAGACCCTCTGTCTGCGCCAGCCTGCCGAGCATACGAAACACTGCTTTTCGATTCATGTCCTATCCTCACCGTATGATATCCGAAAGATCGTTGAGCTGCTGTCCCGCCGCCAGCACAATCACCTTGTCCCCCGCCGCCATGCAGTCGTCGCCGGAGGGAATGATCGTCTTGCGCCCGCGGATGATGCCCGCGATCAGAATATCTTTTTTTCGTGTCAGTTCCTTGAGCGGCACGCCTGCGAATTTGAAGTCCGCACCAACATTGAATTCCAGCGCCTCCGCCTTACCGTCCATCAGCTTATACAGCGTTTCCACGTTGCTCCCCAGCGAATTTTCCAGCGCGCGGGCATACTGCACCAGAATATCCGACACGCTTCGCTTCGGAGAGATGATGCACTCCAATCCCAGCTTTTCCGCCATGGAAGCCAATTCGTTGCGGTTGACCTTGGAGATGACCTTCGGGACATTCTGCGAGGAAGCGAAAAACGAAATCAGAATATTTTCCTCGTCCATGCCCGTCAGCGCCACAAATGCGTCCATTTCCCCGATGCCTTCCTCCAATAGCAGTTCCTGCTGAGCGCCGTCGCCCACGATCGTCACCGCTTCGGGGAATGTATCGGCAAACTCCTGCGCACGGCGGGGATCCCGCTCGATGACCTTGACGGTATTGCCGCTGGCAAGAAGCATTTTGGTCAGGTAATGCGCCGTGCGGCTCGCGCCGAGAATCATTACGCTGCGCGCCTGCTTTCTCAGGATTCCCATCATCTTCAGCAGCTTTTGAATCTCGTTCGGTGCCGCCGTCAGACCGATTCTGTCCCCGCTTTTCAGCACAAAGCTTCCGTCCGGGATGTACACCTCTTCCCCGCGCTGCACCACGCAGACGAGGAAATTGGCCTGGTATTTTTTGCGCAATTCGTACAATGCCACGCCGTCAAGCGGGGAATCCGGCTTCAGGCGAAGTTCCACCATTTCAAAATTGCGGCGGGAAAACGTCTCGATATTCACCGCGCTGGGCAGTTTCAGGATATTGAACAGTTCGTGCGCCGCCGCGAGATCGGGATTGATCGACGACGACAAATCCAGCTGCTGGCGCAAAAATCCGAGGCTTCGGTCATTGTATTCGGGATTTCGGATGCGCGCCAGCGTATGCCGCGCCCCCATGCGTTTGGCGATGAAACAGCTGAGCATATTCAGTTCGTCCGAGCCTGTGACCGCCACAAACAGTTCCGTCTGCGCCACGCCCGCTTCGGACAGCGTATCGCAGTCCGTACCGCTGCCGCAGACGCACATGGCGTCATAGACGTTGGTGATCTCCGCAATGGCTTCGGAGCTGTCATCCACCGCAACCACGTCGTGTCCCTCATTGACGAGGCTTTCGATGATGGTCGTTCCGATTTTTCCGCAACCGACGACAATAATTTTCATAATTTTCTCCTATCCGTTTTGTCGAACGTACAGGTATTCCCGCACGCCTTTATAAAACCACATCAGCCACGCCGCCGCGGCATTTGCCGCCCACAGCACCGCCGTCAGAATCACCGTCAGACGACCGATTTTTTCCGAACGCGTCATGAGTTTTCCCCTTTCAGAAGATCACGGACGACCTCGCCCGCAATCAGCAGTCCCGCCACCGACGGCACATACGGCAGACTGCCGGGCGTCTGCTTGCGTTTTTCGGGATCGGTCACCCGCGGTTTGAGCGGCGGTTCGTCCGAAAACAGCACCTTCACCTTTCGGATTCCCCGTTTTTTGAGTTCCGTCCGCATCACCCGCGCCAGCGGACAGACGGACGTTTTGGAAATATCGGCAATGGCAAAATGCGACGCGTCCGCATGGTTTCCCGTACCCATACTGCTGAGAATCGGCACGTTACTTGCCTTGCACCGTTCAATCAGAAGCAGCTTGGAGGTCACGGTATCGATCGCATCGATCACATAATCATACGCCGAAAGATCAAATTCATCGGCGTTTTCCGCCGTATAGAACACCGGAAATGTCAGTACCTCGGTTTGCGGGCAGATATCGTGAATCCGCCACGCCGCGACCTCGACCTTCGGCTGTCCGATCGTGCTGTGCAGCGCAATCAGCTGGCGATTGAGGTTGCTTTCCGCCACGGCGTCGTGATCGAACAGCGCAATTTTCCCGACGCCCGCCCGCGCCAGCGCCTCCACCGCAAACGACCCTACGCCGCCAACGCCGAACACCGCCACTGCTTTTTTCCGCAGGGCGGCAATCCCTTCGTCGCCGATCAGCAGCGCCGTTCTTTCAAACTGTCCCATGAGAATCGTACCTTTCCAAAAAGCTGTGCCACTCGCCGCCGTCTTCTTCCCGATACCCGATGACATTGGAAAGATTGACGTTATGAATACTCTGAAAAATGTTCATGGCGGTATAGCGGTTGTCCGCCTCCAGCTCGGCAATCAGCTTTTTCATCATTTTCCGTTTGGAGCGGTTTTCATGTTCCTCGGCGTCGGTTTGCTCCGTGAAGCGGCAGGCACAGCGGATAAATTCCAGTTCGTTATAGCGCGCCCACGCGATGACATCCCGCTCCCGTACCATGTACAGCGGACGGATCAGCTCCATGCCGGGATGCCCCGTACTTTTGAGCTTCGGCATCATGGTTTTGATCTCCGCTCCGTAAATCATGCTCATCAGCACCGTTTCGATCACGTCGTCGAAATGATGCCCCAGCGCGATTTTATTGCAGTTCAGACTCTTGGCATACTCGTACAGATGCCCGCGGCGCATCCGCGCGCAAAGGTAGCAGGGAGAATCGTCCTGTGTGGAGACAAACTCGAAAATATCGCTGTCATACACATGAATCGGCAGTCCCATCACCTCGGCATTGTCCAGAATTTTTTGACGGTTTTGCGGATGATAGCCCGGGTCCATGACCAGATATTCCGTTTCAAACGGAAAATCGCTGTATTTCTGCAAATGCTGCATACATTTTGCCAGCAGCATCGAATCTTTTCCGCCCGAAATGCACACCGCCACGCGGTCGCCCGGCTGAATCAGCGCATATTCGTTGATTGCCGAAATAAATCGGTTCCAGATCGTTTTTTTGTATTTTTTGATGATACTGCGTTCAATTTCCGTCTGTCGATCCATCAAACCAACCCCATGCAAAGTGCTATCAGATAATAAATGCCGTACAGAAGCGGAATGTGAATCAGATAAATCCACAGCGTCACCCGTCCGACCGCCGCGAGCGGCCTGCAATGCGTATCATACACCCACTGCGGCGCGCGTCTTTCCTCCAGATGCCGTCCCCAGAACGTGCCGATCAGAAACAGAAACATCCACGGCATCAGCGGATAATAATCCGCGGAAAAGAACCCCGGATAGGTCAGCCCGAGGGGAAACAGCCACTGCACATGATTCACGGGAAGCGAAAATTCCCACAGATACGGGATTCCGAGCGCCCCATCCTGCAAACGGAACGTCAGTACAAACAGCACACACAGCACCGGCACCGCCCACACCGCCTTGCATTTTGAGAGCGGGCGGCTCAAAAAATCATACAGAATCATGGAAAAACCGAGCAGGTGCAGAATCCCCCACAGCACCTGGAAATCGCCGTTATGGAACACCACCGTCACGCCCGTGATCAAGCATGCAATCAGAAACAGAATCATGCCGCGGCGAAAGTTATTGCGCGAAAAGTGACAGCACGCACCGGAAATCAGCACGAACATTCCCGCGCCCGCATACACCAGTGCCTGTAACCATGAACTTTCAAGCCACGCGGGAACCAGCACGGGAAACGGCGATGCCTGATAAAAGAGCATGACCGCATGATACAGCACGACCAACAAAATCAAAACCCCGCGGATTTCGTCAAGCAAACCCACGCGGGCTGTCGGATCTTTTTTTTCAAAAAGCTTCATAGAAACACCTCGCTCCTATTTTACCCCCAACCGCCCATAAAATCAAGTGATTTTCATAATTTGACAAACGAAAGAAAGTGTGATATACTTTAAGGAACAATATTATTTTCTGGAGGTTGAACTTTCATGGACCCGGACAGTATATGGCAGGTCGTTTTTCTGGTGGCGGCGGCGGTTTTTTCCGCTGTTTTCAAGGCTTTTTCCCTCGCGTTCCCGCGGCTTGACGAGGCAAAAATCGACGAGATTGCGGATGTGGACGAGAAAAAAGCAAAACAGCTGAGGAAAATCAGCCAGACATCCGAAAAATCCTCTTTCCGTGCAAAAACCGTTTCCGGCATTTTCGACGCTTTTTTTGCCGTTTTGCTGACGGTTTTCACCGCGAGCCGTCTGTATCCTTTATGGCATTCGGTGATCACCGACGAATTTGCAGCAAAATTTCTCACGCTTCTTGCCGTCTTCCTTCTTCTGTTGGCGGTGGAGCTGCTGCTGGTTCGCCCGTTTTCCGTCCTTCTCGGACAGAAAAACCCCGAATCCTTCGTCGGCGGCGGGCTTTCCTTCTTCAAAGTGATCACGGCACTGTTCACGCCGATCACGGCGTTCTTTGATTCCATTGCCGGTGCGCTCACCCGCGCGGGCGGTCTTTCCTTGATTCCCTCGGAAGCCAACGCCACCGAAAAAGAAATCCGTCTGATGGTGGACGAAGGCGTGATTGAGGACACGCAGAAGGAAATGATCAACAATATTTTTGAGTTTGACGACAAATCTGTGGATCTGGTCATGACCCACCGCAAAGACATTGTGGGCGTGGACATCGAGGAGGCTTCCTTCCGGCAGGTCATCAACACCGCCATGGAAACCGGCTATTCCCGTCTGCCTGTCTACCGTGAGGACATCGACCACATCATCGGTATTCTCTACGTCAAGGATTTGCTCGGCTGTATCCACGACAACACCGAAGCCGAATTTTCCGCGCAGAAGCTGATGCGCACCCCGCTGTACATTCCCGAATCCATGCACTGCCGCGATCTGTTCAAGAAATTCAAGGATGAAAAGACGCAGATGGCGGTGGTCATCGACGAATACGGCGGCACCTCCGGCATTGTCACCATGGAGGACGTGGTGGAATCCATTGTCGGCAACATTCAGGACGAATACGACAACGAGCAGGAGGACATCGCCAAGGTTTCGGACAACAGCTACCGTTTCGACGGCTCGGTGCCGCTCGACGAAGTGAAGCGGCTGCTTGACATCGACATTGACGAGGACGTAGACTACGACACCCTCAGCGGTTTTCTCATTCATCTGATCGGGCGGATTCCCGAAGACGGCGAACAGCTGGATGTACCTTATGAAAATGTGAATTTTCACGTGGCACTGGTGGAGGACAAACGAATTACCACCGTCATTGCCACCGTACAGCCCAAAGAAGAAACCGCCGAAAACGAAGAATAACCGACGGCGGCGGTCATATACATGACCGCCGCCGTTTTGTCCCCGAAAGGAGATTTTTATGTTTCGCTACGAACTGCATATGCACTCCCGCGAAGGAAGCAGATGCGGGCAGAGCAGCATTGAAGACATGATTCTGAGCTATCATCGGCTCGGTTTTGCGGGAGCCGCCGTCACCAATCACTTTCTCGGCGGCACATCGCCGTCGATCGCGCCCTCCCGTGGGAAGCGCTGATCGAAGCGTACAGCCTCGCCTACACCCGCGGCAAAGAATTTGCGAAAACACTGGATTTTGATCTGTTGTTCGGCATAGAGCAGGGCTACGGCAAGGGAAAGGAATTTCTTGCCTACGGCTTTGAGCCGTCGTTTCTGACCGAACGTCCCTTTCTGCGCGATGCCGAGCTTTCCGTGTGGGCGCGGGAGATTCACGCGGTCGGCGGGTATCTCGGCTTTGCGCACCCGTTTCGTGTACGACCGTACATCACCGATCCCGACGAAATGCCCGACATGACCTTGGCGGACGGATTTGAGGGGTATAATATGGGCAATTCTCCCGAAGAAAACGAACGCGCTGTAAAATTGCTGTCCGCGCCGGGCAAAGTGTGTACGGCGGGAAGCGACCTGCACACCTGTTCTTTCGATCGGGCGTTCGGTGTCGTGTTTCCCGAAAGGGTCACGAGCAGTGAAGAACTGGCAAAGCGTCTCAAAAGCGGGAATTTTTCGCTGTTTCTCGGAAAATGACCTCCTCGTGGCATTAGAGAGGTCATCACGGGAAGTTTGATACAAAAACCGAATTCAAAAAATCCACGAATAAGCAAAACAGCGGCTTTCTGCCGATCTTCCGTCCCGCAGGTTGCAAACGTGAATTTCGTCTGAAACAGTCAGCAGCGGGCGGCGAAAAATTTTTTTCGCCGCCCGCTGTTTTATTTTTTCTTTTTCACGGGAATCTGCGCCAGCAGCACTGCCGCAAACATCAGCACACAGCCGACAATTTCCGTGGGGAGCATCCGCTCTCCCGAAATCATCGCGCCCGCCAGTGCACCGAACACCGATTCCATACTAAGCAGCAGCGACACCACGGTCGGATTGGTTCCGATCTGTGCCAGCACCTGCAAAGTATACGCCACGCCGCTGGACATAATGCCGACATACAGAATCGGCACGGCACAGTCAAGCAGCGCCTGCCAGGTGACGGTTTCGGTCAGCACCGCCCCGATCAGCGACAGGACGCACGCCGTCAGCATCTGCACACAGGACATTGACACGCCGTCCACATCCTGCACGAAATGGTCGATCGCCAGAATCTGCACGGCATACATCACCGCGCACAAGAGCAGAATCAGGTCGCTTTTTCGGACGGAAAATCCACCGTGCACACACAAAAAATACATTCCCGCCACTGCCACCGCCACGCTGATCCAGACCGTAGCGGTCACTTTTTTGCCGAAAAACAGTCCGAACAGCGGCACCAGCACAATGTACAGCGCCGTGATGAACGCAGTTTTGCCCGCGTCGGTATCGGCAATGCCGAGCTGCTGCAATGCCGACGCCGCAAACAGTGCCGCGCCGCAGCAGAAGCCGCCGATCCAAACTTTTTTCGGGTTACTTTTTCGTTTTTCCGCATTCTTTTTTCCGATCAGGCGGCGCAGTGCCAGAAACACGCACAGCACCAGAAATCCCAGAAAAAAGCGGGCGGCATTGAAGGTGAAATTTCCGAGGTGCGCCGCGCCCTGTTTCTGGAACACAAACGCGACGCCCCAAATCAATGCCGTAATGACAGGGAGAACGCCCTGTCTCACTCGTTTTTCCATGGTTACTTCCCTCTTTTTGCGAATCAGTACACATCCACATCCGTATAATAATGCTTCAGAATCTGTTTATAATCCCAGCCCTCACGGTTGGCGTACTGAATCGCTCCGTGCTGACTCATACCGACGCCGTGACCGTAGCCCTGCGCGGTGAACACAAATTCTTCGCTTTCCGCATCGTATTCCACCGAGAAATGCGTGGAGCGCAAGCCGAAAATGCTGCGCATCAGCGTTCCCGTGATTTTCGCGGTCGAGCCTGCGTCATTGGTATAGGTCGTCTGTCCGCCGACATTCATCACCGACACATAGCCCGCACCCGTCAGCGTATCTGCCCTAAACCACCAATCCTCATCGCCCGCTTCCAGCGTAATATTCAGCCGATCGCGGATGGTGTCCAGCACATACAGCCGCGAGAAGCGTTTGGAGACTTCATAGTTGCGCACCAGATAGTCATACTCGCTTTCCACCGACTGAATATACGGATAGTCCCTGCCTCCCCATATTTCGGACGCGGTATTCGTTCTTCCCGCCGAAATGGAGAAATAGGCGGCGTAGATGGGCTTGTCGTTATAATACACCAGTTCGTCGATGACCTCCGCCACGAGATTCTTGATTCGTTGACTCGGCGTGCGGAATCCAACCGACGGAATCCAGTTGATGCTGTTGTGATAAACCACAAACGTATGCGCCGCCACAGCCTGCGCCTTGATGGCTTCGTCGGGGCAGCTGTCGTTCATTTCGTTTGCCACGATCTGGCACACGATGTTATATGCCGTATCCGTCACGCGCCAGCCGTCGGCGTACACCGTCAGCTCCTCGTCGCCGAGGCTCGGTTTCGGCGGTTTTTCCTCGGAGGAGGTATCTTCGGAAGAAGTGTCCTCGGAGGATTCGGATTCAGAGGACGGCTCGCGCGAAGGCTCTTCGGAGGACGGTTCTTCGGAGGAAGGCTCCTGCGAAGGCGTCGGTTTCGACGAAGTCTCCTTGGAGGAGGTTTCTTTAGAAGAAGTTTCCTTGGAGGACGTCTCCTTGGAAGAGGTCTCCTTAGAGGATGTCACCGCCGAGGAGGTTTCCTTCGACGAGGTTTCTTTGGAGGAGGTTGCCGAAGAAGTCTCTTTGGAGGAGGTCGTCTGCGACGAGGTTTCCTCGGACGACGGCTCCTGCGAGGATTTCTCCGACGAAGAAGGTTCTTCGCTTGACGTCACTTGTGAGGAGGTGTCCTCCCACGGAATCGGCTGCGGGTCGTCCATGAACGAATCATCCGATCCGCCGGAAGAGGACCGTTCGATCATCACCTGGGCGGCGGACAGCATCTGATTTCCCCGCGGCTTTTCCCCGCCGTACAGCGCGTACCACGCGTCCGCCTGCAAGGGATAGCGGTTGACCGTAGCGGTCAGATGTTCATTGATTTCTTCGGTTTCGTTGCGCACCAGCCGCGCCGTGACGACCAGCCGCGCGCCTTCAAAATCGTCGGTCGGTGCGGTCACGGTGAGCAGCTCGTCGCCCTCCGCGACATTGACGGATGTGTCAAACGCCGAACGGCGGCGTACCTGATCTATGTATTCCTCCAGTTCCTCCCGATCGAGAAACAGGTGGTACTGTCGGCAATCAAAATCCTTGGAATCGGTGACATACGCGGAAATCACCTTCCAGGTGCCGGGGCGTTCCACCGTTGCAAAGGAAATGGTGGGATGCGCGCGGTAATAGCCGACATCCAGATATTTCTTAAATTCCGAAATCCAGCGGCCGTCACGGTCGCCGTCCAGATACAGAATCTTATTGGTGCTTTCCTCCACGCTCTCCAGCACCGAGGCGGGATCCAGGTACGGCGTACCCTGTCCGCTGTCCTTGCCCGTGAAATCCAGCGCGGTCCAGTCCTTTTTTTCGTCCTGCACCACCGGGAAATGCACGCCTGTGTTTTCCACGTCCAGCCAGCCGACCACCGCGGGATTCGTTTCGTACAGTTTGCGGAAACGTTCCAGAAAATCGGACGGAAAATCGGAGGTCGGATCGTCAAACCGTGCCACGGACTTTTCCTCCGTCTGCACCCCTTCGCAATAGACGGTATACAGTCCCGCATACACATCCTGTGCGCCGGCAAAGGTTTTCAGACACCAACCGCCGCCCACTGCCAATATGAGCAGCACAGCGACCGTGACCGCCGCTTTAATCGGAAATGCTTTTTTCGCCTTCATGCCGTACTCCTTCCCGCGCGACGGCATCCGCCGCCGCGCTCAGAAGCTCCTGCACCGCGGTTTGCCGTATTTCCTCCCGCGTTCTCGTGCCGAGCATCAGTTTCTTTTCTTCTGTCTTTTCCCCGAAGCTGATCCCCAAATACACCAATCCGACCGGTTTCCCCTCACTCGGTGACGGTCCCGCCACCCCGGTCACGCTCAGACCAAGATCCGCGCGGGCAACCCTGCGGATCGATTCTGCCATTTCTTTTGCCGTTTGTTCGCTGACTGCCCCATAACGGGCAATCGTCTCCTTCTGCACGCCGATTCCGATCTTCGCGGTATCGGCATACGTGACGGCGGAAAACGCAAGCACCGCCGAAGCTCCCGGCACGGAAGTGATCGCCGCCGCAACCAGCCCGCCCGTGCAGGACTCCGCTGCCGCCACGGTCATTTTTCTTTCGGTCAGCAGGCTGACCAGACGTTCTGCTTCGTTCATACCGTCACCTTAAAATTCGGGGCGCATCCGTTCGGTCTGCGTTCCCGAAACGGCTTCTTCCACCAATGCGTCGATATCCAGCGCCCGCTCCGCATTCTCCACCGCGAAAAGCTGGGGCTTTGTGCGCGGATGCTTCGGCGTGAACACCGTACAGCAATCCTCATACGGCAAAATCGACGTTTCAAATGTACCGATTTTCTCGGAAACAGCGATGATCTCGCTCTTGTCCATACCGATCAGCGGACGGAACACCGGCATCTCACATACTGCCTCGGTGCAGGCGATGGCTTTGACGGTCTGGCTGGCAACCTGCGCCAGGCTTTCTCCCGTGATCAGCGCGTCGCTTTCGTTTTTCTGCGCCAATTTCTGTGCCACGCGCATCATAAAGCGGCGCATGATAATGGTGAACAATTCCTCCGGACAGCGGTTTTTGATTTCCTCCTGCGTATGTGTGAACGGCACGACGTGCAGATCGATGTCTCCCGCGTAGCGTCCGAGAATTCTTGCCAGCTCCATCACCTTTTGTTTGGCGCGCTCGCCCGTGTACGGAGGGCTTTCAAAATGCACGGCATCCAGCTGCATTCCGCGTTTTGCCATCATGTATCCCGCCACGGGGCTGTCAATTCCTCCCGACAGCAGCAGCGACGCTTTCCCGCTCGTGCCGACGGGCATTCCGCCCGCGCCGACCAGTTGTCCCGCGTGCAGGCACGCGCCGTAGTCGCGGATTTCCAGCTGCACCGTCACCTCGGGATCGTTGACATCCACGCGCAGGTGCGGAAACGCTTCCAGCAGAACTTCCCCCAATGCGGCGCAGATCTGCGGCGACTGCATCGGGAAGGTTTTGTCCGAACGCTTTGCCGTCACTTTAAAGGTTTTTGCTTTCGTGAGCGTCTCGCGCAGATAGTCGGGGGCGGCTTCGGCAATCCGGTCGAAATGCTTTTCCGTCAGCAGCGCGCGGCTGTACCGCGAGATGCCGAACACGCGGGAAACCCGCTCGCTCACCTCGTCGAAATCCACCTCGTCCTGCGGCAGAATTGCCACGGTGGACTGCGCCTTGAGAATGCGAAATTTTCCCAAATCGCCGATGCGGTTGCGAAGGTTTTTGATAAGGCGATCCTCAAACAGTGCGCGGTTAAGTCCCTTCAGCGCAATTTCGCCGTCTTTGATCAAAATAATCTCTTTCATCGTTTTCTCCGTTATCTGCCGGTACACAGTGTGCGCTCGGCATTTTCTATCTCATCGATCAGGCGATCGACTTCCTCCAAAGTATTTTTCTCGCAAAAGCTGACGCGCACGGTGCTGTCCTGCACCTGCGGATCAAAGCCCATCGACGCGAGTACGTGCGTTTTTGCGCCCTTGGAACACGCCGATCCGCTGGAAACGTAAATATCCTTGCTTTCCAGAAAATGCAGCAGAATTTCCGAACGCAGTCCCTTCACATACAAGCTGACCACATAGGGAAAATCATTGTGGCAATTGACCGTCACAAATTCCGACGCATTCACGCGTTCGAGCAGATGTTCTTTCAGTGTGCGCACATACGCGGCGTTTTCCTTCTGGCGGAACACCGTTTCCTTCACCGCCGCCGCCATTGCCAGAATTCCCGGCACATTCTCCGTCCCGGGACGCAGCTCCCGCTCCTGCTCTCCGCCGACCAGAAGCCCCACGGTATGCAGTTTGTCCCGCACATACAGCGCTCCTGTGCCCTTCAGCCCGTGAATTTTATGCGCGCTGACGGTCAGCGTATCCACGCCGAGTTTTTTTGCCGAAATCGGCAGTTTTCCGAACGCTGCCACGCAGTCGCAGTGAACCAGCGTCTGCGGGTTCTTTTCTTTCACAAGGCGGACGATTTCGGCGATGTTATTGATTCCGCCGACCTCGTTATTGCTCATCATCACCGTGACCAGCACGGTGTCCTTTCGCACGGCAGCGGCAATTTTCTTCGGATCGACCTCTCCCGTTTCCTTTTCCGCAGGCACAAACGTCACCTCGGCATCCGGGAGGCTTCTGAGCTTTTCGTGAATGCTCGCGTGTTCATACGCCGAGGAAACCACGTGCGCTCCGCGGCGGCGTCCCGTCGTCAATGCCGAATGGATCGCCAAGTTATTGGCTTCCGTACCGCCGGAAGTGAAAAAAATGTTTTTCTCCTGTGCGCCCAGCGCCTGCGCCACGGTTTTTCTTGCCGCGTCGCACTGCAGCTGTACTTCCAATCCGGGTTTATACAGGCTGGAAGGATTGCACCAGTACCGCTGTGCCGCTTCCCGTGCCGCCTCCACGGCGGCATCGCAGGGTTGTGTGGTTGCCGCATTGTCCAGATAGATCACGAAAAAAACCGCCTTTTTACACAAAAAAATCTTTTATATTTTATTTTACCACATTTTTCCCGATTCTGCAAGTTTTCCCTTTCATTTTCAAAAATCGGGCGCGAAGCTCCCGCTTCGCGCCCGCACCCGATTGTTTTCGGCGCATAGAATGTACCAAACCCCATCTTCCCGCCGACGGTGGAGTTTTCTCCCGCGAACAGCCGAAGGCGAACGGGGAGATGTCCGAGAAGACGGGCGGGTTCACCGCCCGTCTTCAATATAACGGATTCCTTCGTACAAAGCCGCTGCCGCCGCACGCCACGGCGTGGGAACAAACGAAACGAGCGGGGAAAGTTTTCGGACAAACGCCTCCGCTTGCGCGGTATCCGCCTGCACTTCTTTGCCGAAAAACTCCGCGTCCACGGTTTTTTCGTCCAGGCTGAAATTGACCATATATCCCGTGTCCCTGCCGATATAACGGGAAGAATTGTACTCGACAAGCGGCATCAGGACAAGCCCCGTGGTCAGCACCGCACCGATACACATCGAGCAGAAAAAGTTCTTTTTCATTTTCAACACCTCTCTGCTCATTCTGCCCGCAATTTCACTTTTTTATGTAGCTTTTCAAAAGCGTGGACAGGCTTTTCCCGATCAGCTCGCCCGTATAAAGCGCTTCGTCCAGCGTATTGGCGTGCCCGCCTACCTCGATCAGCAGAGAGCCCGTCGTCAGATCCTGATTGTATTTGCGGTAACAGAACATCAGTGGGCGTGTCAGCGTGGGCCAGTCCGTCTCCAGCTGGTTTTGCAGTGCCGCGCCGAAACGAAGATTTTCTTCCCAATGCGGCATATTCATTGTGCCGTCGTCGCATCCGGCGATAATCATCAGCTGTGCCGCCTTCTTTCCCGCAATCTCCGTCACGGGCTTGACGCGCACCGTTTTTCCCGAGACTTTCCGTTCGATGGCGTCGCGATGGATGTCCAGCACGACGGTGATGGTCGGATATTTTTCCAGCCAATTCTTCACCGTTACGGCACTGCGGTCGTAAGAACCACTGTATGACGGATAGTCGTGCACCGTGGTGTCGTGAACCACGCCGATCCCCGCCGCGGTCAGCTGTTCGGCAATCCGATTGCCGACGGCGACCATATTGTAATTCTCGTCGGTGGTGCGGGCGGCATAGGTGACGTCGTAATATGACCGTTCATATGGCTCGTAGCTCTCGGTCGTGTGCGTGTGCATGATCAGCACCTGCACGGTTTTTTCGTCGTCAACCAATGTCTGCCCCCACTTTTTCTGCAGGAGCTTTGCCACCGTTTCTTCGGTTTTCTTGGTGTCGTTGCGGATCGAACCCAGTCCGTAAACCACGCAGTTTTTCTTCAGTGTCGAAGAAAACTGCTCCTCAATTACCGTCCCGCGGTTCTTTTCCTCCACCTGCATCGACGGCGGTTCGGTCTGAGGGTGCGACTGCGTCGTTTCCTGGCTTTCTGCCGGAAGTTTTGACGTCTCTGTCTGCGGTGCGGAAGCATCCGACGGGTTTTCCTGCGGCGTTTCGGAGGCTTCCGAGGCTGTCTTTGCGGGTTCGCCCCACGCGTGCCACGCCTGAACCGCCCCCTCCGGCACCGCCAGCACCGACGACACCGTGGAGAGCCGCGTCAGAAAATCGTCCGGCAGTACCTGCCACGCCGCCAAAAGCACGCCGACTGCCGCCAGGGCGCCCGTCACTTTGAGCAGGAGTCGTTTCATTCGTTTGCTGCCCCTTTCGCGTCCGAAAGTCCATGTAGTAATAATCCTCATTTTTTTCCACCGCCGTTTTCATGTCCTTTGTATAAGGTATGCCCGCTTTTCGGAAAAATTCACAGATTTTTATTTGACAAAGAGCCTTAACAGAGGTACAATAAGAATATGTATATCGCAAAGGAGATTGACTATGAGTATTTTTTCTTCGCTTTTCGGGACGTACAGCGCCCGTGAACTGAAGCGCATAGATCCGCAGGTGCAGAAGGTGCTCTCGCTGGAGCCGACCTACGCCGCCTTTTCCGACGAAGAACTGCGCGACATGACCGGCAAGCTCAAAGCGCGCCTTGCTTCCGGAGAGACCCTCGACGACATTCTTCCCGACGCTTTTGCCGTCTGCCGTGAGGCGGGATGGCGCGTGCTGGGACTCAGAGCGTTCCCCGTGCAGATCATGGGCGGCATCGTCCTGCATCAGGGACGCATTGCCGAAATGAAAACCGGTGAAGGAAAAACGCTGGTGGCAACACTCCCGGCGTACCTCAACGCCCTGTCCGGAAACGGCGTTCACATTGTCACCGTCAACGACTACCTTGCCAAATACGCCGCCGAGCTGATGGGAAAGGTGTACCGTTTTCTCGGTCTTGAGGTCGGTCTGATTGTTCACGATCTCGACAATGACGCCCGCCGCAAGGCATACGCCGCCGACATCACCTATGGTACCAACAACGAGTTCGGCTTTGACTATCTGCGCGACAACATGGTGATCTACAAGGAGCAGCGCGTGCAGCGCGGACACAATTTCTGTATTGTGGACGAGGTGGACTCCATCCTCATCGACGAAGCGCGCACCCCGCTGATCATCTCCGGACGCGGCGACAAATCCACCGATCTCTACAAGCTGGCGGACACCTTTGCGTCCCGTCTGAAAATGGTGAAGGTCAAAGAGCTGGACGCCAAGGAGGACAACGACGAAATCGGCGGCGATTATATTGTGGACGAAAAAGCCCGCACTGCCACGCTGACTGCCGAAGGCGTCAAAAAAGCCGAGCAGTTCTTCCGTGTGGAAAACCTCATGGATCCCGAAAACACCACGCTGCAGCACCACATCAACCAGGCGATCAAGGCGCACGGCGTGATGCACCGCGACACCGATTACGTCGTCAAGGACGGACAGGTCATCATCGTGGACGAATTCACCGGACGCCTCATGCTGGGCAGACGCTACAACGAAGGACTGCACCAGGCAATTGAAGCCAAGGAAAACGTCAAGGTGGAATCGGAATCCAAAACGCTCGCCACGATCACCTTCCAGAACTATTTCCGTCTGTACAAAAAGCTCTCCGGTATGACCGGTACCGCCTTGACCGAACAGGACGAGTTCCGCGAAATCTACGGACTGGACGTCATCGAAATTCCCACCAACAAGCCGATGATCCGTGTGGATCACCCGGATGTGGTGTACAAAACCCTTCAGGGAAAATACAACGCCATTATCGACCAGATCGTGGCGTGCCACGAAAAGGGGCAGCCGGTGCTGGTCGGCACGGTGTCCATCGAAAAATCCGAAATTCTCAGCTCGATGCTGAAAAAACGCGGCATCAAGCACGAAGTTCTTAACGCGAAATATCACGAGAAGGAAGCCGAAATCGTCGCACAGGCAGGTCAATTCGGGGCGGTCACCATTGCCACCAACATGGCAGGACGCGGAACCGACATCATGCTCGGCGGCAACGCGGAATTTATGGCAAAAGCCGAAATGCGCCGCATGGGCTATCCCGAAACGATGATTGTGGACGCCGTCAGCTTCTTCGACACCGACGACAAGGACATTCTCGAAGCGCGCGACACCTTCAAGAAGCTCAACCAAAAATACAAAGAACAAATTGTCCCCGAGGCAAAGAAGGTCTGCGACGCGGGCGGACTTTTCATCGTCGGCACCGAACGCCACGACTCCCGCCGTATCGACAACCAGCTGCGCGGTCGTGCGGGTCGTCAGGGAGACGTCGGCGAATCCCGCTTCTACCTCTCGCTGGAGGACGATCTGATGCGTCTGTTCGGCGGCGAACGGCTTCAGGCGATGATGGGCACGCTGGGCATCGACGACAACACGCCGATCGAAGCCAAAATGCTTTCCCGCTCGATTGAATCCGCCCAGCGCAAGGTCGAAGTACGCAACTTCGGCATCCGCAAAAACGTGCTGGAATTCGACAACGTAATGAACACCCAGCGTGAAGTGATTTACAGCCAGCGTTCCAAGGTGCTTGACGGCGAAAACCTCAAGGAGACCGTGCTGAAAATGATCGACGACACCATCGATTCTTCCGTCAACGTCTATCTGCACCCCGACCAGGCGCACGACGACTGGAATCTTACGGGACTGCGCGAATATTTCGGCGGTTGGCTGACCACCAAGGATGATTTCCGCTACAACACCCCCGAGGAGTTATCCGATGCTTCGATTGAGGACATCAAAGCCACGCTGACCGAGCGTGCGCACGCGTTGTACGAACAGCGCGAGGCACAGTTCACCTCCCCGATTATGCGCGAGCTGGAGCGCGTGGTACTGCTCCGTCAGGTGGATCAGCACTGGATGGATCACATCGACGACATGGAGGAGCTCAAGCGCGGCATCTATCTGCGCTCCTATGCACAGCGTGACCCCGTGGTGGAATACCGTGTCGAAGGTTCGGATATGTTCGACGCGATGATCAACGCCATCCGCGAAGGCACGGCAAAGATGATGCTGACCGTCCAGATCCGCCAGAACGAACCGCAGCGCGAGCAGGTCATGAAACCGACCTCCACCAACGCGGGCGGCGACGACAGCGTGAAAAAAGAACCCATCCGCAAGGAGAAAAAGCCCGGACGCAACGATCCGTGCCCCTGCGGAAGCGGCAAAAAATACAAAAAATGCTGCGGCGCGAATGAAGCATAAGACGGAGGGTGTTTTCCTACGATAACCGATCTGACCAAAGGAAATCCTCGCTCCGTGCTGTGGTCTTATTCCGCACCTATGTTCCTGAGTGTTCTTTTCCAACAAATGTATAATCTTGCCGACAGTGTGATTGCCGGCAAATTTGCCGGACAGGCGGCTCTTGCCGCCGTCGGCACTTCCAATCCCATCACCATGATCTTCGTTGCCGTCGGAAGCGGATGCAACATCGGCTGTGCCGTAGTCATCTCGCGGCTGTTCGGCACCAAGGAATACGGAAAAATGAAAACCGCCGTTTCCACCACGGTGCGGACGGCGATTTTTCTTGCAGTTCTGCTGACGGGGATCGGCGTGCTTTTCAACGACCCGCTCATGCGGCTCATCCGCACACCGGACGACATTTTCTCCCAGGCGGCGCTGTATCTGCGTATCTACATTTTTGGCTTTCCGTTTTTGTTTCTCTACAATATTGCCACCGGTATTTTCACCGCGCTCGGCGATTCCCGCACCCCGCTGTATTTTCTGATCGGGTCTTCGGTCGGGAATATTTTGCTGGACTATGTGTTTGTGGCAAAATTTTCGTGGGACGTGGCGGGCGTGGCGTGGGCAACCTTTCTCGCGCAGGGCGTCGCCTGTATTCTTGCACTGGCGGTGCTGTCACGGCGGCTGAATGGTGTCCGAAGTGAAGAAGAGCATCGCAAATTTTCCTTTGAAACGCTCAAGCTCACCGCCGAAGTCGCTGTTCCGAGCATTTTGCAGCAAAGTTTCATTTCCATCGGCAATATGTTTGTGCAGGCGTTGATCAACGGCTACGGTTCGCCCGTAATTGCGGGTTCTTCGGCGGCATTGAAGGTCAACGCGATTGCCATCGCCGCATTGGCAACGCTCTCCAACGGGCTTTCTGGCTTCACGGCGCAGAACCTCGGCGCGGGCGAGCATAAACGCATCCGCGAAGGCTTTTTCTGCGGTCTTGCCATGGCGGCAGGGCTGGGGGCGGTGCTTTCGGTTGGCTTTGTGCTCGGCGCCGACCCGATGATCCGTCTGTTCATGGAGGACAGTGCCGACACCGACACCGCGCTGTCGGTCGGCGTGGAATTTCTCCGCATCGTTTCCCCGTGCTATGCGGTGCTCAGCTGCAAGCTCATTTCCGACGGCGTATTGCGCGGACTCGGTTGTATGAAGGACTTCATGTTCTCGACGTTCACCGATCTACTGCTGCGCACGGTTCTGTGCTATCTGTTTTTCCAGCCCGCTTCTCCGCGCACCCTTTGGTTCTCGTGGCCGATCGGCTGGACAATTTCAACGGTGATCTCGCTCCTGCTTTTGAAGAAGCGGTTTCGCGAACGCCCGGTCGGATGAAACTGCGGGACTTTTTGTGCTGCAAAACCGCTTTTCTGCTCGGTGCGAATATCAAAACAAAATCCTGCCCGAAAGATCGTTTCGGGCAGGATTTTTTCTTTGAAAACCGGCGAGCGGTTTTCGTTTTTTATTCTTGACTGATTCGGTCGATTTCCCGCAGCTCGTCCTCGGAAAAGGAAGTATTTTCCAGCGCCTTCACATTGTCGAGAATCTGCGAGGGCTTGGATGCGCCGATCAGCACGGAGGTCACGATTCCGTCACGAAGTATCCAGCTCAGCGCCATTTCCGCCAATGTCTGTCCGCGGCTCTGCGCTACCTCATTGAGCTTACGAATCGCCTGAAGGCGTGCGGGCGTCAGTGCGCTTTCCTTCAAGAATCTGCCGTCGGTCATCACGCGGCTGTCGGACGGGATTCCGTTTAAATACCGATCGGTGAGCATCCCCTGCGCCAGCGGGCTGAATGCAATGATTCCCTTTTTCAGCCTTGCGGCGGTTTCCTTAAGTCCGTTATGTTCAATCGTGCGGTCAAAAATCGAATAGCGGTTCTGATTGATTACAAACGGGCAGTGAAGCTCCTTGAGGATTGCCGTCGCTTTTTCCAGCGTTTCGCCGTCGTAGTTGGAAAGTCCGACATACAATGCCTTTCCGCTCGTGACCGCCTGTGCCAGTGCCGACATACTTTCCTCCAGCGGGGTTTCCTTATCCATCCGATGATGATAGAAAATATCCACATAGGAAAGTCCCATCCGCTTCAGGCTCTGATCGAGGCTTGCCAGCAGATATTTGCGGCTGCCGCCGTCGCCGTACGGTCCGTCCCACATCTCATAGCCCGCCTTGGTGCTGATAATCAGCTCGTCGCGGTATGCGCTCAGGTGCTCTTTCAGAATCCGTCCGAAATTCTTTTCGGCGCTGCCCGCGGGCGGTCCGTAGTTATTGGCAAGGTCAAAGTGCGTGATGCCGTGATCAAACGCGGTGAACACAAGCTGCGTCATGTTTTCATAAGACGCAGTGTCTCCGAAATTGTGCCACAGTCCCAGCGAAACGGCGGGCAGCTTGAGTCCGCTCTCGCCGCAGCGATGATAGGGCACGCCATGATAGCGTTCGTCCGATGCCTGAAACATGAAAATCTCCTCCGTCCTTTTTTCTTTACTGTATCACAAAATTCCCGCTTTGTAAAGGCGGGAATTTTTTACAGGCGGAAAAGAACGCCGCGCCCCTGACGGGGCGCGGCGGCGGGGTTTTACTCTTTCGGAACAATCGGATACAGCTGAACGGTATTTCCGCCGTCCACGGTCAGCTCCGCACCCGTGGTATTGCGGGCATGGCGGGCAAAATACCAGACCGCGTCCGCGATATCGGCACCGTCCGCCACATCGCCGAGCGGCGTATAGCGGGACGGCACGTGCGCATACCACTGAGGATTTTCTTCCCACCGTTTGGTGCGGATCATACCGGGAAGCACGGCATTGACGCGAATCTTATATTTTCCGAGATCCAGCGCCAGTGCGCGCATCATTCCGAGCTGTCCGCCTTTGGACGCCGAATAGGCAATACGGTGGGGAATGGCGCGGTAGGCAGTATTGGAATTGATGAACACCACATTGCCGCCGCCCTCCTCTTTCATGCGCCGTGCCGCCGCCTCGGTCAGGCAGTAGTTCCAAACTACATTGGTATTGAGGACGCGCTGAAAATCCGTGAGCGGATTTTCAAAAATCTCCATCGAAAGCCCCTGATCCGCGGCATTGAGCACCAGCGTTTCCGCGAACACGCCCTCACGGTCGAGCGACGCAAACAACGCCTCCGCGCTTTTTTCGTCCACCGTGCGTTCATCAAGCAATGCGTCCAGAACCCTTCCGCGGACGGACACTTCGGGAAACTTTTCGCGATAGCGTTCCTCCGCTTCCTTCACCCGTTCTTCGTTTCGCCCGGTGAACACCACGTCGTTTCCCTCGGACGCAAATTTTTCCACAATGGCAACCCCGGTATTGACGCACGCGCCCGTTACCAGCACAATTGGTTTTTTCATTTCATTTTACCTCATCAAACACCCGCACATAGTCGCAGATAAACCGATCGGACAGTTCTTCTTCCTTCCAGGTCGTCTTTTTGCGGTCGCTGCGATACCCCTTGATCTCCGTCGAGAGCAGGACAAACTGCTCTGTATGGGACACGGGAGATGTGGAACGGGCGGTTTCTTTTCCGTCGAAATAGAACACATAGCCCTGCTCGTTCCATTCCACGCCGAAGCGGTGGTACTCGCCGTCATCGGTGTACGGATAATGAATCCGCGCTTCGTCGGCAAAGGTTTTGCCGTATCCGCCGAAAATATTGCCGGAGGTCAGCGTACCGTCCACAAAATTTTCCATGATATCGCACTCCACGCCGCTCTGACCCGGATCGTACGACGCACCGATCATCGGCGACTGAATCCAGAACGCACTCCACCAGAAATCCTTTGTCTGCAATTTCACGCGCACTTCGTAATAGCCGTAGCGGTGCATGAATTTCGGCTTTTTCAGCGGACGCAGCGGCCAGATTTCCACCTGGTCGCCCCAGGGGTTGTCGCCCTTTTTCCGCGCAAGGCGGTTGGCAATCGCACCGTCGAGATCCAGCCCGTCAAAGCTGTTTTCCCCGGTCTGAAGCTGAGCGGATTTCACCATGCCGTCCTCCACCACGGGGCGAAACACCACGTTTCCTTTGCCGTCGAGCGACACGCCCTGATCGGTGAACTGTTGGGCGCGCTGTCCCCAATAATTCAATCGGAAGCCCCATTTGGTTTCGTCCAGCGTATCGCCGTCAAACTCGTCGCTCCACACGAGTTTCCACTTCTTGTTTTCCGGAAGAAGGCTCGGTTCATGCCCTTCCACTCTGATTTCCTGCATTCTGATTCCTCCTTAAAAATAAAAGGCGGTTTTTGACGGACGGATGTCCGTCAGCGCCCCGGTATAGTGACGAAGCGTATGCGGTTGGTACGGATGCACGGCACATGCCGCTTCATTGATTTCAATGCCCAGTCCCGGTCGGTCGGGAATCTGCATCCAGCCGTCGCGGTAAACCAGTTGTTCGTCGGTGATATCCTTGCGGTAGTCCACGTCGCTGTACATGATCTCCAGCACCGAAAAATTCGGACAAACCGCCGCCAGCTGAAGCGTCGCGGCATTGGCAACCGGTCCGGACGGATTGTGCGGAGCAAACGGAATCGTGCGGCTCTCCGCCTCCGCCGCGATTTTTCTCAGTTCCATAATGCCGCCTGCATGGGAAACATCGGGCTGGATATAATCCGCTGCCATTTTGTCAAACAACGCGCGATAGTTCCAGCGGGTGTACAGTCGCTCGCCTGCGGCAATCGAAACCGGCGAACGGTCCTTGACCTGCCGCAGGGCGTCCAGGTCGTCGGGCGGCACCGGCTCTTCAAAGAACATCGGGCGAAAAGGTGCCAGTTCGTGCGCAATCTTCACCGCAGTCGGCACATTGAATCTTCCGTGTCCCTCAATCAACAGATCCACGCCGTTTCCCACTGCGTCACGCACCGCGCCGACACAGCGGATTGCACGGTCCAGATCGGCGGAGGAGATTTCCAGATAGCTTTTCCCGAACGGATCCCACTTCATCGCCGTTACCCCGCGGGACACCGCAAGTTTCGCTTTTTCGGCAAATTTCTCCGGCTCCTTCGCGCCCGCGAACCAGCCGTTGACGTAAATTCTCACCTTGTCGTTGACCTTGCCGCCCAAAAGCTGCCAGACCGGCACGCCGAGGTGCTTTCCGAGAATGTCCCACAGCGCACATTCCACCGCCGACAGTGCCGACATCAGCACCGCGCCGCCGCGCCAGTAGGCGTCACGGTAGATCGTGTGCCAATGTTTTTCGATGTCCAGCGGATTCTTCCCGATCAGATATTCGCGGATATGCTCCACCGCGCCCAACAGCGCTTTTTCCTTATACTCCAGCGTCGCTTCGCCGACACCGGAAATGCCTTCGTCCGTCAGCACCTTGACAAACACCCAATTGGTGCGAAACGCATCGACGACAAACGTCTGCACATCGGTTACCTTCATGTTCCTGTCTCCTTAAATAAGATACCTCCATTGTATACGAATCTGTTCTGAAAAAATATCGGATTCTTACGCTGTTTTTCCGTAATCTTATCTTTTTGAGTTTTCTTTCCGCGAAATTTCGCCGATTTTTCACTTTTATATTCGGAAATCTTATTTTTAAAAAGCACACGGGGCGCGGCGATTTTCGCCGCGCCCCGTGTGGGAAGGGTGCAAAAAAATCCGCGCGCCTTCGGCGCGCGGAGCATTTTACTTATGGTATTTTGTATGGGCATTGATCGCACAGGCACGGTACAGCTGCTCGCACAGCATCACGCGCGCCAACTGGTGCGGAAACGTCATCGGAGACATCGAAAGCCGCAGGTCACACCGCGCCTTCACCTTTTCGGACATTCCGTAGGAGCCGCCGATCACAAACACAAAATTTCCGCTTTTATGCGCCGCCGTCGAATCGATCCACGCCGCCAGTGCCTCGGAGGACATTTCCTTTCCCTCAATGCACAGTGCGACCGCGGTCGCCGTCGGGTCCAGTTTATGCAGCAGGCGTTCGCCCTCGCTCTCCACCGTCTGCGCAATCTGCGCCGCGGACGGAGAATCCGCCACCCGCGTTTCGGCAAGCTCTTCAATCGCGAATTTCACGCCGAACCCCGCCAGACGTTTGGCGTACTCCTCACAGGCATCACGCCAGAATTTTTCTTTCAGTTTACCGATTGTCAGCACCGTCAGACGGATCAAAGAAAGCCCTCGTTTCGTCAGATTACTTTTTTCATCGGTTCGTCCGGTTCATCCACCTTGCGGATATCCGCGCCCAATCCGCGCAGTTTTTCCTCGATCGCGTCGTATCCGCGTTCGATATGGTGAATGTCCTCAATTTCGGTCGTTCCCTCGGCAACCAGTCCCGCAATAATCATCGCGGCACCCGCGCGCAGATCGGACGCCTTGACCGGCGCCGCCGTCAGCCGTGTTCTGCCCTCGACCATTGCCACCGTGCCGTTGACCTGAATCCGTGCGCCCATACGCGCCAGCTCGTTGACATAGCGGAAGCGGTTATCCCACACGCCCTCCGTCACGATGCTGGTGCCCGCGCACTGGGTGAGCAGGGTGGTAAACTGCGGCTGCATATCCGTCGGGAAGCCCGGATGCGGCATGGTTTTCACGTCCGTTCCCGTCAGTTCACCGCTGCTGCACACGCGGACGGAATCATCGTATTCCTCGATCATCACGCCGACCTTCTGCAATTTGTTGATAATCGATTCCAGATGCTTCGGAATCACGTTTTTCACCAGTACATTGCCGCCCGTCGCCGCCGCCGCGACCATATAGGTTCCCGCCTCGATCTGATCGGGAATAATCGAATAGGTCACGCCCTTGAGCGACTTCACACCGCGAATCTTGATTACGTCCGTACCGGCGCCCATGATATCCGCGCCCATGGAGTTGAGGAAATTTGCCACGTCCACCACGTGCGGCTCGCGCGCGCAGTTTTCCATGATCGTCAGTCCGGGGCATTTTACCGCCGCCAGCATGACATTGATCGTTGCGCCGACCGACACCTTATCAAAACAAATCTGATTGCCGATCAGCGATTCGGAAGAAATTTCGATCATGCCGTGTTCGACCGTATAATCCGCGCCCAGTGCCTGAAAGCCTTTCAGGTGCTGATCGATCGGACGGACGCCGAAGTCGCAGCCGCCGGGCATGGAAACACTCGCCCGCCGGTATTTTCCCAACAGAGAGCCGAGAAAATAATACGACGCGCGCATTTTTTTCGCCAATTCATACGGCACCACGGGGGAAAGAATATGCGACGCATCGATTTCCACCGTCGTGCGATCCAATGTTTTCACCGAAGCGCCCATCTCGGACAGAATATGCAAAAGCACGCCGACATCGCTGATGCCGGGAAGATTCTCCAGCACGCAGACGCCGTCGGACAAAATGACCGCGGGAATGATCGCCACGGCGGCGTTTTTCGCGCCGCTGATCGTCACTTCTCCGGTCAGCCGATTTTTTCCGGTTACCAAATATTTTTCCATCTATGTGATCTCCTTTGGAGCTGAAACCCAGTCATACACATCAACTATAACATATTTTTCTCACAAATGCAACCGGTTTTTATCGTCTGATTTTCATCATATTCAGCACCTTTTCCGTCAGCTTTCCCGTCACAATGCCGCAAAGCGCGCCGAATACGGTCAAAACGGGAAGATACAGAAAGAAATCGGGGTTTTTGAAAATCGCCGATGCCGCCAGAATCTGTCCCACATTGTGCATCACACCTCCGCACGCGCTTTCCCACACGAGCGGCGTTTTTCCTTTTCGGTACAGCAGTGCCATAACCCCCAGCGCCGCCACGCCGCCGCACGCACTGAGGACAAACGAAAACGCATTTCCGAACAGCAGGGCGGTCAGCACCACCCGCGCCGAAAACACCGCCGCCGCCCCGCACACGCCGACCGTATACAGCGACAAAAGCAGCACCACGTTGGCAATGCCGAGCTTCATTCCCGGAATCGGAAGCACCACAGGAAAGACGGCTTCCACATAACCGAAAATCATCATCAGAGCGCAGAGCATCCCGTACTGCGCCATTCGTCGGCTCACGGGGTCCCTCCCTCTGCCATCACGACCAGCCGATGCGGAAGGCAGGCAATCAGCTCGCCCTCGCGGGAAATTGCCCGTTGGCGGCGACAGTCGCCGCCGCGGCAGTCGCTTTGCGTGATTTTTGCCTTTCCGCCGCAGATCGTCAAGAGATTTGTGCCGTAAGGCGTGGTGATTTCCGTTTCAAGGTCGGTACTGAGCGGATATTTCCCCACCGTCACGCCGTCCACCGTCACCCGCACCGTTTTCCCCGTCGGCGCGGCGGCAAATGCCGTAATGCCCGCCGCACAGGCAAGTGCCGCCGCGCCGAGGCACAGTGCCGTCCGTTTTTTCATACCCATGCCTCCTGTCGGCTTTTCAGGAAATCATACGCCGCGTTCACTGCGTCCACCACCGCACGGGAGGAATAGGTCGCGCCGGAAATCCAATCGATCTGCGCCGCCCTGCCGTCCTCTCCCGTGAATTTTACGGGCAATCGGCGACCGGAAAACTGTTCGGTAAAGGACGGCTTTTCGATTTTGTCCCCGATATATTCCGTTTCCCCGTGCGAGGCGATCGCAATGCGCCGCAGGACGTTTTTCTCGGGCGTGACCGACACGTTCACCGCCACGTCGCTGTACAGTCCGCGGGCGACCGCCTGCACGGTATAACCGACAAATTCGCCCGCAGAGTCATAATCGGCAAACACCCGCCGGATGTTCTGCGGAAGATTTTCCACCGTCAGTTCCCGCTGGGTCACGGCGGCGCCCGCCGTGGTGCGGCGCGCGTCGTCGCGCTGCTGCAGCATCGCGTTTCCGACACAGCCGCTGACCGCCATCAGCAGCGCCGCCGAAAGGGTCAGCGCCGTGACCGAAAGCCAGCGGTTTTTCATTCGTTCTTCCATTGACGATCGCTCCTATATGCTTCAAATCCGCTGCTGAAAATTTCTTCGCCGTCTTTTTTCACCCACATTGCCTCCACACCGTCGGTTTTCTCCACCAACGCCTGCCCCTTTTCCAGAGGAAGGACAAACAGTGCCGTGGAAAGCACATCGCCCCATCCGGCATCACTGCAAAGCACGCTGACCGAAGAAACCGACTCGGGCGGGAAAAGTGTTTCGGGATCAATGATGTGCGCATAGCGTTTGCCGCCCACGGTCATATAGCGCTGATAATCTCCGCTTGTGACCAGGCTCTGCCCGCTCAGCGACAGGGTGAGGAGGGTGTCGTTTTCCGCTTCGAGATCGGGATTCTGGATTCCGACTCTCCACGGCGCGCCGCCCGCCTTCGTTCCCACGGTCACCACCGTGCCGCCGAGATTGAGTGCGCCCGAAATTCCTTTCTTTTGCAAAAGTTCGGCGGCGCGCGCCGCGGCATACCCCTTTGCCACCGCACCCACGTCCAGACGCATTTTGCGCCGGTTCAGAAATGCGGTGCGGTCGGTCAGTTCCAGTGCTTCTATATCGGTGTTTTCCGCCGCCGCCCGCAGCGCTTCTTCGGACGGAAGCTGTGCCAAAAGCGGGTTTTCCTGTGCCGCCGCACGGCAATCGTGCCAAAGCGACAGCACCGGTCCGAGCGCGATGTTCACGCTCCCCTCCGTCTGCTGTGCCGCCTCCTTGGCAAACGACAGCAGCCGCAGCAGACGTTCATCGACTTCCACCGCCCGAATTCCCGCCAGATCGTTGACGGTTTTCAGATTGGGAAAGTCGTAGTCGTGATAGATGTCACACAGACGGTGATAGTCCCAAAGCACCCCGTACACCTCCGCACACAGTGCGTCAAACGCCTCGCGGCTTTCGCAGAACGCCGTGACGGTGGTGACGGTATCAAACAGGTCAAGAAACGTCTGCGTGTACTGTTCGCCCCTCGCCGGCAGACCGCACCCGCCGAGGAACAATGCACACAGAACCGTCGCAATCAGTCGTTTCACGGTTACTCTCCCAATGTTTTTTCAATAACCTCTTTCATCCCCGCCACGCCGATCGTGCATCCGGCTTTCAGATCTGCGTCGGCGGCATATCCGTCCGCGTCCGTCTGCGGAGCCGCTCCCGTGCGGGCGACAAACGCTTCCAGCGCCTGCGCCTGACTGTACCATTCTTTTCCGATCGACGACGCACCCTTCATGCCGTAAGCGTCGCCCAGCTGTTTTTTCGTCTGCACGGCTTCCTCGGTGTCCGAAGAGATCATACCTTTGTCCGTGATTTTCACCGTCGCCTGCAATTCATCCACGCGGCAGTCGGTGATTTTTCCGTTCTTTGTCAGCAGGGCGCAAAAGGCGCTGTCGGCGCGGCAGATGCCTTCTGTGCCGTTTTCGGCATCCTTGGACTGCTCCGCCATTTTCGACACGGCGGAAATTTTCAGCTCATCCTCCGCCGAAGCTGCGCTGTCCTGCGCATCCCGACACGCTTTTTCCACCGTCGGAAGAATTTTGGAAAGGCTGATCGTACAGCTTGCCTTCAGATCGTCGGTCGCATAGCCGTCCTCATCGGTCGGCACTTCTGCGATCTGATCGGCAGTTTTGCCCTTCAGATACGCTTCCAGCGCATTGATTTGTTCAAACCACTCTTTCCCGATCGACGACGCCGCCTTCATGCCATAGTTGTCGCCCGCCTCGCGTTTGGTGGCAAATGCCGTTTCCTTGGAAGTTTTCAGCGCACCCGCCGCGGAAAAGCTCATTTTATTCTGCACCTCGTCAATGCGGCATTGCAGAATTTTTCCCTCTGCGTCCAGCACCACCGCGGCCAGCACCGCATCCACCTGCGCCGTGCCGTCACGGTCGGCGGTCGCTTCCTTGGATGAGGCAATATCCGCCTGCACCGTCATGCCGAATTTCACGCCGCCCGCCGCCGTACCCGACGCCGAAGACGATGCCTGTGACGAAGCCTTGGAAGATTCCGATGAAGAATTGTTCTCCTTCGGACTGCATCCGACGGCGCCCAGTGCCATGAGAAATGTCAACAAAAACAAACCGATACGTTTCATATCTGTTCCTCCGTTTTTTCTTTTTCCGTCATAGTATGGACATTTTGAAAGATTTTATTTTCTTGTCGGCAAAAAATCTTGCTTTTTTTGCGCCTTTGTGCTATACTCTTTGTGCAAATATATAAGGAGGTTTTTTCCATGAAAAAATTGGCTCTTTTTGCCGCGGGCGTTCTGTTCGGAACTGCCGGTATTAAAATTCTCACAAGCAAGGACGCAAAAAAAGTATACACTCACCTCACCGCCGCCGCTCTTCGTGCCAAGGATGACGTGATGACCACGGTTACCACCGTGCGTGAGGGTGCCGGAGATATTCTGGCTGACGCCAAGGAAATCAACGAAAAGCGTACCGCCGCCGAAATCATTGAGGACACCTCCGACGCGGCTTTGACCGAAGAATAAACCCTGCAGCCGCCGTTTCGGCGGCTGTTTCCTTTGGAGGAACTGTTATGAAATGCCAAATCCTGCACGAATCCCGCGGGAGAATCCGTGCGCATCTTTTTTGCAGACACATGAGCCTGCACGAGGCGGATCTGCTGGAATACTGTCTGCGCAACTGCGCCCAGATCCACGACGTCAAGGTCTATGACCGCACGTGCGATGTGGTGATTCTGCACTCCGACCGCCGTGCTGCCGTCAACGCGCTTGCCGCTTTTTCCTTTGAAAATGCCGAAGCGCTGGATCCCGTGCTGCGCCATTCCTCCCGCGAAATCAACCGCGATTTTGAGGAACAGCTCGTGTTCACACTGCTGCGCCGCGCAGTTTCCAAGCTTTTCCTGCCCTTTCCCGTCACCGCCGCGTTGGCGGTTTTCCGTTCGTTCAAATACATTCGCGAGGGGCTGCGCGCACTGAAAAACGGCTCGCTCTCCGTTGCTGTTCTGGACGCCGCCGCCGTGAGCGTTTCTTTGCTGCGCGGCGATTTCTCCACCGCCGGTTCTGTGATGTTCATGCTGCATCTGGGAGAGATTCTGGACGACTGGACGCACAAAAAATCGGTGTCCGATCTTGCCGGCGCCATGGCGCTCGGAGTGGACAAGGTGTGGCTTAAAACGGAAAGCGGCGAGGTTTCCGTGCCGATCGCACAGGTCAAAGCGGGCGACCTCATCGTGGTTCGCACCGGAAATATGATTCCGTTGGACGGCACGGTGGTCGAAGGCGAGGCAACCGTGAACCAGGTTTCCCTGACCGGAGAATCCCTGCCCGTGCCGAAAGCGGCGGGAAGCTATGTCTACGCCGGCACCGTTGCCGAAGAGGGTTCCTGTGTAATCCGCGTGGACAAAATCTGCGGAGACGGCCGCTATGACCGCGTGGTCCGCATGATCGAGGAATCCGAACGGCTGAAATCCACCGTCGAGGACAAGGCGTCCGGACTGGCGGATCGATTGGTGCCGTATACGCTGGGAGCCACGGTGCTGACCTATCTGCTCACCCGCAACCCCACCAAAGCGCTGGCAATTCTTATGGTAGATTTTTCCTGTGCGCTGAAGCTCTCCATGCCGATTGCCGTACTTTCCGCCATGCGCGAATGCAGTCACTATGAAATTGCCGTCAAGGGTGGTCGGTTTATGGAAGCCGTGGCAAACGCCGACACGGTCGTTTTCGACAAGACCGGCACGCTTACCGAAGCGGTTCCCACCGTTTCCGCCGTTGTGCCGTTCGGAGGACGGAAAGAGGACGACTGCCTGCGGCTTGCCGCCTGCCTGGAGGAACATTATCCTCACTCCATTGCCAATGCCGTGGTGCAGGAAGCACAGCGCCGCGGGTTGACCCACGAAGAATATCACTCGCAGGTGCAGTATGTGGTTGCCCATGGCATTTCCAGCGCCGTCAACGGCGAAAAAGTCATCATCGGCAGCGCCCACTTTGCCTTTGAGGACGAAAAATGCCGTATTCCGGAGGACGAACGGGAAAAATTTGATGCACTTCCCGCCGATTGTTCGCAGCTGTACCTGTGTATTTCCGGGATGCTTGCCGCGGTGATCTGCATTTACGATCCGCTGCGTGCCGAGGCTTCCGCCGCCATTGCCGCTCTGCACAACTGCGGCATCCGTCACATTGTGATGATGACCGGCGACAATCGCCGCACCGCCGCCGCAGTGGCGGAAAAGGTCGGTGTTGACGAGTTTTTTGCTGAAGTACTGCCCGAGGACAAAGCGGAATTCATCCGCCGCCAAAAGCAGGAGGGACACACCGTCATCATGATCGGCGACGGCATCAACGATTCGCCCGCCCTTTCAGAGGCGGACGCGGGCATTGCCGTCAGCAGCGGCGCCGCCATCGCCCGCGAGATTGCGGACATCACCGTTTCCTCCGGCGACCTGTTCCGACTGGTTGTCCTGCGGGAAATCAGCACGGCGCTGATGCGGCGCATTCGCGCAAACTACCGCTTTATCGCGTTCTTCAACCTGCTTTTGATTCTGCTCGGTGTGGGCGGGGTGCTTCCGCCGACCGCTTCCGCACTTTTGCACAATCTTTCCACCTTGGGCATTTCGCTCAGGAGCATGACCGATCTTTTGCCGAAACCGCAGGAGAATCCGGAAGAAGCAGACCCCGCTGCGTTATAGGCGATTTTCTTACTTATAGCCTGTTGGGGCAGACGAACCGCAGACCATATAAACCCGCAGCGGCGGCAGAAAATTCTGCCGCCGCTGCTTTTTTCCGTTTTGTAAAAACCGGCACTAAGAACACCTTTGGAAAGGAAACGACCCCAAAAAGTCGAACCATGCGGTAGAATGTCTGACAAAGCAGGATGCCGTTTTGAAACCGCTGCGCGGGGTGTTTTTGTGTGTAGAAATTTTACTTTTTGTATTTTTGTAATTGAAAATTGCTGTTCGTATTGTTTCTTTCGTTGGGTATTTCAAAAGTGTCGGCACCGTTTTCCGCTTCAGGCATTGCCGCAAGCAAGTGCAATTTCGTGCGGAAAATTTTCCGTAGGCATAAACGACGGTACGGCAAACCTCCGCTTTGTGCCGACGTTGTGCTTTCGGTAAATTTCCCGATTTCACAAAATTCCGGCGCAAAAATAACCATTTGTATATTTTTAAATAATATTCCTGTTTGTATCTCCGCCAAAAGCAGGCAGCATGCCAGCTTTGCGCCAAAAGCGTGTGCGTTTATCCTTGCGTGCTGTACAAAAAATAACCGCCCGTATCCTCACGGGCGGTTATTACAGCCTGTCAAAGAACACATGCTTTCGTTACGTGAAAACATGAGTTCTCTTTGC
>ERZ808246.527-NODE-527-length-31659-cov-5.120997_pt1 | contig 31659 bp, 29 predicted proteins | sample MGYA00521083_ERZ808246 | MGnify/ENA primary metagenome ERZ808246 (study PRJEB31516, sample SAMN03275577) | gut metagenome | biome: mammalia-associated habitat; material: feces | host: Papio cynocephalus | place: Kenya | collected 2012-07-07 ...
TTTGCAACCGGTACCTCCTGGGGCACCATCGGCATCATGGTCCCGCTGGTCTGCGCTGTGTTTGACTGGACTGACCAGATCACTCTGCTGTCCATCGGCCTGGCTGCTTCCTGCGCCGGCGGCGTGTGCGGCGACCACCTGTCCCCCATCTCCGATACCACCATCATGGCTTCCGCCGGTGCGCACTGCTTCCACTTGAACCATGTGTCCACCCAGCTGCCTTATGGTATTACCGTGGCTGCCGTTTCCTTCGTCAGCTTCCTCATCGCCGGTCTGCTGCAGAATGTTGTCGTCTGCATGATCATTGCTGTGGTTCTGATGATCGCTACTCTGCTGGTTATCAAGAGCATCGTGGCCAAGAAGCACGCTGGCATCTTTGCTGAGATGGCTGAGGCCAACAAGTCCCTGTATGCTGCCAAGTAAGAGGTAGCTTGTCTACATACTTACAATAAAAAAGAGACGCCTTTGCGGCGCTCGCTTAGGAATTACCGGAAACAACGATAATTTTTGAGTGACGTCCTCAAGCGGTGTCAACAGAAAGACCACACAACTGACTACAAGGTCGGTTGTGTGGTCTTTTACTGCTTTAGGCATCCACACCGCTGTCGATCAGCGCGGCAAGCGTAGGCAAACTTTCGAGCTGCAAAGCATGGGAGAATATCTCAATTTCGATCAAGCTGTGCGTTTCGTTGACGCACTTGTTGTATTTTTTTGTGTCTCTCGTTGTTCTGTCGTCATGGAATCATGTTACCGATCCCGGTTTCGCCCCATTCGGTTGATCGGTTCTTTGATTGCCCGGCCACTTTCCTTGCTCTGTTCCTGGGGATTTATGTTCCCGTACCAGAACTCTTCCGGAATGTTACCCATATCACACATCCTTGCAGCGAGAGGCTACACCATAGAAAGTACGATTAGTCCGGATAACAAGCTGTCAACGAAAGAAGGCCACACAACAGGTTATAGAATCTGCTGTGCATCTATAAAAAGAACGGGTTCATTTAAAAAATTCTGCAATTGTGCAAAATAGCTATTTTAAACGCCATATTTTATGCAAATAGATGATATTTATTTTCCCCGATAAAATATATTGCAAAATTCGGGGAAATTTGATATGATGTGCTTATCCCCGATAAATACAGGAATTTTATCGGGCAAAATAGAATAGAAAGGGTGAATCATATGATTACCGTTACTTCCAAAAACTTACTGGAATTCATCAAGAACTACTTTGAAAGCCTGGGCCTGGGCTTGGAGGCTGCTGATTATTTCACCGCTAGGAACTTTGCCGAGGGACTTGTGCTCAAGCTGCCTGCTGTTTGTCTCGTTCCAAGCAACAAACCTGCAAACTCTCGCAGCAAGCAAACACACATTCATGTCACGGGCAACAACAGATACTTTTTCTTCAATGCTGAGTCTGTCGATTCTGCTATTGACTCATCGGAGGATTTTCATCAGAATGTTTTCGTATCGAAGCAAAACCTAAAAGCACTCAACAACAAAGAGATTACCGATGATGGGCTGTGTTTCCAGCCTTCTTATACGATGACTAAAATCGCCTGCAGAGCATCGCAGGATGCCCAAGTGCAGGTTAGCAAACTCCGTATGGATGACCCCCTCTTCATCGCATTAAGAAATAGTCTCTATGAGAACGACCTCTTGGTGTTCTTAAAGCTACGCGCAGGCAATGCCATGGTAGCAGTGGGTATCCCGCGCTCATTCTATGAAGGCGAGTATGAGTTCCAAAGTGATGTATACTCGGGCCTGGAAAGTAAGGGTACTGTTACTGTGAAAAACGCGTTAGCAGCCGTTATGAACGAGTATGAAAACTCCGCTGTTGTTGACGGTGATGATGCCATTTCTGATGCCATTTATCAAGAGATGGTGAACAATGCCCCTGTAATCTCCACGGTCTATGAGCCTGTGGCCTATGTGCCGTCAAATAGTGCGAAAACAACAAAATCCTTTCGTCCGTCCACAAATCCATCGTTGGGTAAGGAGGCAATTGCTCGAAACAGGTACTGCTGCGCTGCTAACGAAGGCCACCCCACTTTTATCAAAAAAGATGGGGGCAGATATATGGAAGTTCATCATTTGATCCCCTTGGAATGGCAGAGCGGATTCACATATAAGTTGGATACATGCGCAAACCTTGTCCCACTCTGTCCGCTGTGCCATAAGCTTATCCACTACGGAAGAATGGAAGATAAGAGACCTATTTTGACCCGTCTCTATAACGAGCGAAAAGAGGGCCTGAGCGCAAGCGGTCTTGAGATCACACTGGAAGAACTGATTAGATTTTACGAATGAGCAAAAACAGCATCAGAACAGCCAACAATATCACGGCAATATGTGACACCCCCTGTTGAAATGACGCCATATCAACAGGGGGTGTTTTTGCGGACTATTCTGTTTTTAAAAGCTGTTCTTTAATAGCCTGTGAAATCACCCTGCCTAACATAGGGGGGACGGAATTACCGATCTGCATATATGTTTTAGTGTAAGCTCCACGGAAGAAATAGTCGTCGGGATACGATTGAACTCTGGCTGCCTCTCTCGGGGTAAGGCCTCTAGCTTGCGTCGGGTGGATGTACATGTTGCAGTCAAATTTCATATGGGCTGTTATGGTTTTACATATCTTATCCGGCTCAAGCTTGAAGTATTTATCCTTGAATATGTCATTTCTCCGAGCATAGGGCATAATATCTGCGATTTTAGGATCATCGGATTTATCGCCAGGATTGAGCCGGCTAAAAATCTCAATATCGCGGTCATTATTGTATCGTGCCTTATGATTGAACACTGTGGGGATCTGCCGACCTTGATTAATCGTATCAATATATTCATTGCTCAATCCCGTTGAACGATCGATAATTCTACCTGTTTCATCGCTCTCGGCAGCGGTTGCATTTTTTACCCGGCTTGCCTGTAAAGGCTTTAGCCCGAACAGAGCCTCGGAAAGAGTATGCTTGGGTATCTGCGCACAGATTTCTGCAATTCTTGCAAAGATCGCATCATTATCACAACCGATGCGGTTGCCAATGAAGATTAAGCGTTCGCGATTTTGAGGAACTCCGCAATCCTTGGCATTAAGAATTCGGGCGGAAACAGTGTATCCGACCTGCTCAAAATCTTCGATCACTTGGCCGGAAACGGATAGCATACCTTTTACGTTCTCCATTACAAAGAAACAAGGCAGGATCAACTTGAGGACTTCTATATAACTTTTATAGAGGTGATTCCGTGGATCGTCAATTAACCTCTGGCGATTGGCCATACTAAACCCTTGGCACGGAGGACCGCCGACAAGAACGTCAATCTCGCTAAACCGCACAAAATCCTTTATATTTGCAATAACATTGTTGATATCTCCAAGGACAATATGCTTTCTTGGCGTCTCGGGATGATTGTGGGAATAAGTATCAATGCAGCATGGTTCGATATCATTGGCCAGTGCGGTGATGAATCCCTCCTGTGAAAATCCCAGGGATAAGCCACCCGCACCACAAAATAAATCAATCATGCGAGGAGCATCTTTGGGCCATGTGCTTTGCGCCGTGTGAATATATGCATTGCAGTATTTCTTTGCGGGACAACCGGAGCAATCCTTGTGGTTTTCATTGCATTGAACGGCCAGCTTGCTGACAGCAGAATAGAATGTAGTGTCATGGTGGAATGCATTTTCCATACAAGCGGCACGAGACATTAAATATTCATCATTAATCTGCTGCGTTAATTTTGTAATACAAAATCCCGGGTCTTCCGACACATTGCCTTCAACCGTTGCATGGATGAGGGCGATTATTTCGTTTAAATCATTGCTGTATTCCATTATCGCCACTCTCCTAATGCTTCCAATGTTTTTCTGACTTCTTCAGCTACGGCACGCGCCACATTTACGGTGACAGCATTGCCAAACTGTTTATATGCTTGCGCATCTGATACAGGAATTACAAAGTCGTCTGAAAAGCCTTGTAATCTCGCACACTCTCTGGGTGTTAATCTGCGGATACGACCATTCTGCGTAACATAGTTATCCTGGCAGGCACGGTGCATCTTTGCCATGGTAGCGCACAAAGGACGTGCTATGGGCAGATCAATTTCAGATTTAGCTTTGTATCCGCCGGTGCCATTGGACAGAATGGTTGGAATAATCCGTTCGGAAAGGAAATATTTATCTGGAACATCAGTTTCCAGCAGATCGTGTAATGTCTGCTTGAGACAAATCTCCTGAGGCACGTTGAAAGCGGCCTCTTCGTTGGCAAAGCAAACAATGAATGTTCTGTTTCTTGTTTGCGGAATCCCGTATTTGGCAGAATTCAAAATCATAGAGTGCATTTTATAGCCGAGATTTTTCTGAAGAATTTTTGATATTGTTGCAAAGGTTTTTCCGCCATTATGAGTTTTTAGTGTACGCACATTTTCCAGAACGATTGCTCTTGGCTTTTTACCGCCCTTGATTTTAGCGTCTATAATTTCTGCAATTCTAAAGAACAAAGTACCACGAGCATCCTCGAAGCCTAACTCGCTACCCATCATACTGAAGGGCTGGCAAGGAAAACCACCGATCAGCACATCGTAATCCGGAATATCAGCTAGTGGAATCGAGTTGATGTCACCAAGGACAATGGGTGAATCAAAGTTTGCCCGGTAAGTTTGAACCGCATATTTGTCAAAGTCATTTGCCCAAATTACATCAAAGCCGGCTTGTTCAAATCCTTGGTCCAAGCCGCCGATACCACTGAAAAGAGAGACGATTTTCATCTGACAACACCTCCGTTTTCAGCTTGCATATCTTTTATGTATTGCCGAATCCAACAGCCTATCTCAACAGAGGCTGTTTTTCCTTCACTCGCAATAATTTTCATAAATTCTTCCTTAATTGCTGGCTCGATAACCACTTCTATTTTTGCAGTTTTCTTTCTGCCTGCCGGACGACCACAATGAGATGACGTTTGCTTCATCTACGCCCCTCCTCGATTTATACCATGATTTAATTCATATAATACCATATTTTTATCATGATGCAAAGCCAATTTCGCTATTTTTTGCAAATAAAAAGCTGTTGCACGCGACAGAACTCTTGCAGGGCTTTTTGTGAGAGTCCCTTTTTTATTTTGCCCATAGCAAAAATGCCCTTGCTGTGGCTAAGCTGTGAGAGGCAAAAATTCTCTATCCAACGGGGTTCGATTACGGCGGCACTTTTGCTTGTAGGCAGAGGAAGAGGAAATACACGGATTATCGGCCAAACAGGAAAACATCTTCAAAAGCAGGACATATGTATTCATTGGAGCTTCATCGGAGCAGTCGAACTGCCCCAAGAACAGAAAAATCGGCATAGCCGGATCACTCCAAACTATGCCAATATTTTTCCAAGGCATATAATCCATTAGTGAGACGCCTTCGGGCGTCTTTTTTTATTGTGGACAGGCCCGCATCCGCACCCATTGGCAGGGACGGAGTTTTATCCTGTCCGGCCGGGGATTGCTCTCGGACTGCGTCCTATATTTTACCCCATAGAGGCGACCCGTGCGCCTGCCGGGGCCGAAACCTCCCGCTATGGATGGAGCAGATGGATTTGAGCCGCTGCGAGGCGGGGCGGCGAAGGACACTGTTCATCCGGATGCCGGTGGCATGCACAGAGGGCGGCGCGCATATGCGCGCCGCCCTCTGTGATCTGAGATCAGAACATTTTTTTCACATACTGATCGTACTTGCTGGCGTTCATAACACTCTGATAGGTGTTTTTGAAGCGGGAAACGGTAAGGCTGTTGAACTCCAGAATACGCCGGTACTTCAGAGCGCCTGCGATGGCCGCGATGCCGCAGCTGAAGTAGCCGTAGGGGGCTGTCCGGGCGGCAACGGCCACCAACGCACCCACCAGGATCACCGAGATGACCACGCCGGCGATCTGCTTCTTCGGCTGGAGCAGACGCCGGTCCGCCTCCGTAATAACGCCCTCGTCGACCATGGCCTTGGCCAGCCGCGCCTGCACGGTGAAGGTGGAGATGGCATTGAGCACACAGGGCGCCGCCACAAAGAAGGTGAACAGGGCCAAAAACGCCTGCACGATAAAAATGGAAATACTGCTTTCGTTCAATGGGATTTCCTCCTAAAAAATATTTGATGGTATCCTATATGCAAAACGGCAACACCGTCAAGCGTCGGCGTAAACCACGGCCACATCGTCCCGGCTGGTGGCGTAGAGCATGTGGCTGTAGCACAGGTCAAAGCGCACGATGTCGCCCACCTGCAGCGCCCGGGAACAGTCCTCCACGTCCACGATGCAGTGGTCGGAGGAGCCGCCGATGACGGTCATGCCCGGCTCCCGGCAGATAAGACTCTCCAGGTCGCCCACATCCGCCCGGCCGAAGGCCACCAGGCCCCGCAGCCGCGCCCCGCGGTCCACATAGGTGGGGCGGCGGCCGAAGGCATCGATCATGGTCTCGCCCACGGGATAGGTGGGCTTTTTCCGCAGCTCGATGATCTCGCCCTCCAGGTACATGGTGCCGCGCTGCAGATACTCCATGTCGCCGATACCCCAGTCCACCTGCAGGTCCTTGGCCAGCAGCGCCGTCTCACCCACGCGCAGGTGGTTGATGCCCGCCGGCATGACACCTCTGTGCACCAGGGGATAGCTGCTGGTGGCCCCGCCGGATACGATCTCCAGCTTGCGGCCGATACGCTCCTCCACGGCTTGGGCAATGTCCACCAGCTGCCCCAGGTTGGCGGGGGTGGGGACAATGGAACCGTAGCAGCCCAGGTTTACACCCACGCCGGCCAGGACCAGATGGGGCAGCTCCCGCTCCACGTGGCAGCAGGCGCGGACCATTTCTTCCTTGTCCCAAAAGCCCTCCCGCAGGTCGCCGAGATCTGCCATGAGGATGACCTTGTGGGTAAGGCCCTGGCGTGCGCAGACATCCTCCAGGGCATTTAGGGTGGAAACATCGCTCTGCAGGGAATAATCCGCCAGTCGCGGCAGGCTCTCCAGCTCGCTCATGCCCGGCACACGCAGCAGTAGGAAGGGACCGTCCACGCCCTCTCTGCGCCAAAGCTCGATCTGCTCCAGTCGGCTGGTGGCCAGCTGCGCGGCGCCGCACTTCTTATAGAGCCGGGCGATCTCCGGCAGACCGCTGACGCCCTTGACTACACCGGCCACGCTGATGCCGCAGGCCCTGCAGCGGGAAATGATCTGGGTGAAATTGTTGCGAAGCTTGTCCCGCCGGATCACCAGGCGGGGAAATTGTCTATCCATGGCCATACCTCGAGCTTTCAAAAACCTTTGCAGATAAAATCAGTATACCATACTATGTGGGGAATTGCTATTGTTTTTTCCGCGGCCACCCCAAAAAGGCAGAAAAAGCCTTGACCAATACACAAATAGCAGAGTGAGAATTTTTTCTTTTTTGGAAAAATCGACAAAAAAGCAAAAAGACGGTTGACAGATGCAGAACTTGGGTGTACTATGCCCACATCAGAAAACAAAGGAAAGGAGAAAGCAGCATGAAGCGGTTTTTGAGCAGCAGCATGATGATGAAGATGTGCATGCCCATGTGCATGTGCATGTTTTCCTGCGCCCATAACAGCCATCTGCTTTCCCAAAATGCCTAAGCGGTTTTTTAAAGCCGCGCGGTTCGCTTATCACAGCGGGAAGTCATTTGGCTTCCCGCTGTTTATTTTTTCCGTAAAGGAGGATGACCCCATGAAAAAGCTCTACCGTCTCTGCACCACCGGCTGGCGAATGTGTCCTCCGGGCACGAACAGGTAAATCAAGACACAACCGAAAAGACTTTCAACCAATTCAATTTATTTCAATAAAAAGGAGAACAAAACCATGAAAAAGACTACCAAGCTCACCGCCCTGGTCCTGGCCGTTGTGCTGACCCTGGCCCTGGCCCTTACCGGCTGCGGTAAGAAATCCACCACCATTCAAATCGCTGTCCCCAACGACACCACCAACGAGGCACGCGCCCTTCTCCTGCTGGAGCAGCAGGGTATCATCAAGCTGAAGGACGGCGCCGGCATCACCGCCACCAAGAATGACATCGTAGAAAATCCGTACAATGTGGAGATCGTGGAGGCTGAGGCCGCCCAGCTGCCCAATGTGAAGCAGGATGTGGACTACGCCGTCATCAACTCCAACTACGCCATCAACGCCGGCCTGAACCCCCTGAAGGACGCCCTGGCCATTGAGGGCTCCTCCTCCGCTTACGGCAATATCCTCTGCGTGAAGGAAGGCAATGAGAACGAGCCCAAGATCCTGGCCTTGAAGGCTGCCCTGGAGAGCAAGCAGGTTGCTGATTTCATCGCACAGAAGTATGCCGGCTCCGTGGTGAGCACCGTCACCAACACCACCGATGGCTATGATTCCTCCGTTGACTATGCCGCTCTGAACGGCACCACCATCACCATCGCCGCCTCTCCCACCCCCCACGCCGAGATCCTGGAGGTTGCCAAGACCATCCTGGCCGACAAGGGCATCACCCTGGATATCCAGACCTACAATGACTATGTTGTGCCCAACACCGTGGTAGACGACGGCACCGTGGACGCCAACTACTTCCAGCACCTGCCCTATCTGGAGGACTTCAACGCCGAGCAGGGCACGCACCTGGTGTCCATCGCCACCATCCATGTGGAGCCCATGGGCCTCTACGGCGGCAAGCAGACCAGCCTGGACGCGCTGAAGAAGTAAGATAGGAAGGAGGGAAACAATCGTGATCGAGCTTAAACACATATGCAAAACATTTGACTCCGGTGGGGGAGAAGTGGAAGCGTTGAAGGATGTTTCCCTCAAAATCGAAAAGGGCGAAATTTACGGCATCATCGGCATGAGCGGCGCCGGCAAGAGCACCCTGGTACGGTGCATGAACCTGCTGGAGCGGCCCACCTCCGGTGAGATATGGGTGGACGGGCAGGAGCTGGAGAAGATGTCCTCCAGGGAGCTGCGCCAGGCCCGCCGGGAGATCACCATGATCTTCCAGCATTTTAACCTGCTGATGCAGCGCACCTGTCTGCGCAACGTGTGCTTTCCCATGGAGCTGGGCGGCATGAAGAAGGCCGACGCCGAAAAGCGGGCCCGGGAGCTGCTGGAGCTGGTGGGCCTGCCGGATAAGGCCAACGCCTACCCGGCGCAGCTCTCCGGCGGCCAGCAGCAGCGGGTGGCCATTGCCCGCGCCCTTGCTACCAATCCCAAGGTGCTGCTGTGCGACGAGGCCACCAGCGCCCTGGACCCCAACACCACCCACCAGATCCTCCAGCTGATCCGGGAGCTGAACCGGGAGCTGGGCATCACCGTGGTCATTATCACCCACCAGATGAGCGTGGTGAAGGAGATTTGCGACAAGGTCGCCATTTTGGACGGCGGCGAGGTGGCCGAGGAGGGCCTGGTATCGGCGGTGTTCGCCGCTCCCAAGTCCGCCGCCGGCCGGCGGCTGGTGTTCCCCAGCGGGGCCGACGCCCTGGTGTCCGATCCCACGGCGGAGCGCCGTGTGCGGCTCATCTTCCGGGATAGCCAAACCACCGGCATCCCCCTGGTTGCCCGTCTGGCGGCGGAGGAGAGCATCTACTGCAATGTTATCTCCGCCAGCACCCAGCAGCTGTCCCGGGAGGTCTACGGCAGCATGCTCCTGGGCATCCCCAGTGCCCAGTTTGACCGGGCCGTGGACTTTATCAAAGCGTATCCCAACATTCAGGTAGAGGAGGTGGACCACAATGTACAGTGACCTGTTTTCTGCGGAATCCCTGGCAGACCTGCAAACGGTGCTGCCGCAGATCCCCTTTGCCATTTGGGAGACCTTTTATGTGACATTGCTTTCCACCCTTCTTGCGACGGTCATCGGCCTGCCCTTGGGCGTGCTGCTGGTGGTGGGCGAAAAGGGCGGCGTGCTGCCTCTGCCTAAGGGTGTGATGCATGCTCTGAACGTGCTCATCAATCTCCTGCGGTCCATACCGTTCTTGATCCTGATGATCATGGTTTTCCCCCTGTCCCGGCTGATCATCGGCACCACCGTGGGCACCGCGGCGACCATCGTGCCCCTGGTGGTGGCGGCCTTCCCGTTCATTGCGCGCCTGGTAGAGGGCAGCCTTCGGGAGGTGGATCCCAATATCGTGGAGGCGGCCCAGAGCATGGGCGCCACCCCCGTGCAGATCATCTGCCGGGTGATGATCCCCGAGAGCGTCCCCAGTCTGCTGCAGAATGTGACCATCGCCTTGACCACCATTTTGGGCTACTCCGCCATGAGCGGCATCATCGGCGGCGGCGGCCTGGGCAAGATTGCCATCGACTACGGCTACTACCGCTATAAGTACCTGGTGATGCTGGTGGCCGTGATCCTGCTGGTCCTGCTGGTGCAGGCGCTGCAGACCATCGGCACAAAGCTGGCCATCCACAGCGACAAGCGCCTGAAGAAGTAACCCAAAAAGGAGCCTTTTCTCTCGGAAAGGCTCCTTTTTGGGCACACCGGACTTGCAATTTCGCCGCGGATATGGCACAATCGGGGCAAAGAAACTGCAAGGAGGGGATGGAAATGGATCTGTACCGGGACCCGTCCGCTATGGAGCCATCGGAGCTCCGGGCGTATTTAGCCGATGTCCGCGACGAGCTGGAGGCCATGGACGAGGATGAACCTCAGGACGAGACCAGCGAGGAATTTGTGGACTGGGCCGAGGAACACGAAGCCCTGGAGGACCTGGCCGACGAGATCGTGGAGCGGCTGGAGGCCCTGGGCGAGCCGCTGGAGTAAGGCGGAGAAACAATATGGTGGGGCGGGGTGAGGGTACACTGCTCTACGGATGACAATGAGCACCGGTAGGGGGCGGCATCGAGGACGCCGCCCCCAAAACCGAAAAGAGGGAGCGCCCGCCGGGGCGCTCCCTCTTTTCCATTTGCAATAAAAACAAAAATCAAAACGTCACGATCTCCGCCCCGCCCAGGGCGGCGGCGTCCTCTTTGTCGTGGGTCACGCACAGAATGGCGGCTCCGCCCCGGTGCCGCAGGATGTACTCCGCCGTCTGCTGCCGGGCTGCGTCATCCAGGCCCTTGAAGGGCTCGTCCAGCAGCAGAAGCCCGGCGCCAAAGCATACGGCCCGGCCGATGGCCACCCGCCGCCGCATGCCGCCGGAGAGCTCCCGGACCGGCTGGTCCAGGCTGCCCGCCAGGCCCAATTCCTCCAGGTGCCGGCGGATCTGGCTTTCGCTCACAGCCCGGCCCGTGACCAGGCGGATGTTATCCACAGCGGAAAATCCGTCGCACAGTCGATCCTCCTGGAACACATAGCCTATCCGCTCCGGCTGGCCCGTGATCTGCCCGCTCTCGGGCTTTTCCAGCCCAACGATGCACCGCAGGAGGGTGGTCTTGCCCCGCCCGGAGGGTGCCATAAGGCAGACCACCGCCCCGTCCGGGAGAGTTAGGGATACATCCTCCAAAACGGCTTTTCCGTTGAAGGACTTGCACAGGTGCTCGATTTTCATGCCTGCCCACCTCCCATCCGGCGAAAGGCCCAACCCAGCAGCCACAGTATCAGCTTTTCAAACCCGGCGCTGAGGGCCACGATGACCACCGTCCAGGCCAGCAGGTCTGCCGTCATCAGATAAATTTTTGCATCGTACAGCCGCTCACCCAGGGAGCCGCCCACCACGCCGATGACCTCCGCCGCCACTCCGGCCTTCCAGCTCATGCCCAGGGCCGTGGCGCTGCCTGCCAGCAAAAACGGCTCCACCGCCGGCAGGTAGATCATCCGCAGCCGCCGGGACCAGGGCACCCGGAACACCCGGGCCATCTCCAAAAGCTGCCCGTCTGCGCTGCGGATGCCCGCCAGCACGTTGGTATACAGCACCGGGAACACCATGAGAAACGAGATGAACAGCGACAGCTGTGAGGTCCGCAGCCATATGAGCGCCAGGATGATGAACGACGCCACCGGCACGGACTTGATGGCCAGCACATAGGGCCGCAGCAGAATTTCCACCAGGGAAAACCGCCCCGCCGCCAAGGCCAGCACCGTGGCCGTTATCAGTGCCAGCAGAAAGCCCCCGGCAATGCGCACCAGGCTGAAAGCAATGGTGCTCCAAAAGTCCGCTGTGGGCACCAGGACGGCCAGCCTCGCCGCCACCCGGACAGGCGAGGGCAGCAGAATGGGGGAGCGGACCAGCATGGACGCCCCCTGCCATACCGCCAGGGCCAGCACCGCGGCTAAGAGCTTCTGCCAGCGCTCCTGTCTCATGCGCCCAGCCAGTAGAAGCCGTCCGTGGGCATGGCGCCGCCTACGGCCTCGCTCTTCAGGTCATACAGGGTCTGCAGATAGCCGCTCACTGCGGTTTTCATCTCCGGGCCGGTGATGCACACCAGGTTGCACCCGGGCAGGGCCTTCTCTGCCACGGCGGCCTTCACGATGCCCAGCTTCTCCACCAAAACGGCGGTCTCGGCGGCGTGGGTGTTGGCATACTCTGTGCTAGCGGCGTATTCCTCCAGGAACTTGGCCACGGCCTCGGGATGCTCGTCGGCAAAGGCCTTGCGCACCAGCAGGCCCGCCGTGACCAGGCGGCTGTCAACGCCCAGCTTGTCCCACTGGGCGGAGAGGTCCATAGCCACCTGCAGCCCCTCCAGCTGGCCCTGGGCTACGGTGACAAAGGGCTGGGGCAGCATGGCGATGGCGTGGTCCTCCCGGGCCATAAGGGCTACGATCTCCGTGGGCTCGCTCTTCCACTCCACGGTGACGTCTTCGCCCAGGGTCAGGCCGTTCTGGGCCAGGAGATAGGTTAGGGCGTATTCCGGGGTGGCGCCCTTGCCGGTGGCATAAATGGTCTTGCCGGCCAGGGACTTCACGTCCGTTACGGTCTCGCCGCCCTTTTCCACAATGTACAGCACGCCCAGGGTGCTGGCGGCGATGAGCTGCACCTGGCCTTGGGTCTGATTATAGAGGATAGCGCCCACATTGGCGGGCACGGCCAGGATATCCAGCTCACCTTGAATGAGCTTGGGGGTCAGCTCATTGGCGGAGGCGGCCATAGTGAACTCGTAGGTATTGGCGGTGAGGCCCTTTTCGGCATCGTCCAGCAGCTTGGCCATGCCCATGGAGGTGGGGCCCTTCAGACCGCCCAGGCGGATGTTCACGGACTGGTACTCCTCCTGGCGGGGCTGCACGGCGCAGGCGGCCAGGCTCAGTGCCATGACCAGGGCCAGCAGCAGGGAAGTGATCTTTTTCATAGCGGGGTTCCTTTCCTTTGCTTCAGTTTTCCCCGGGGGTGATGACATGGGAATACTGGGTCTTGGCGCTGACCCCCTCCAGCCGGCCGATCTTGCCGCTGAGGGCGGAGATGACGTCCTGGGGCGCATCCAGCACCACGGAGATGATGTTCACGCCCTTTTCCCGGTAGGGCAGGCCCATGCGGCCGATGATATAGCGGCCGTACTGGTGCAGCAGCTCGTTGAGCCGGGCCACCGACGATTCCTTCTCCACAATGATGCCGATGAGGGCGACGCGTGTTTCCATGTGATACCTCCCGGGTGGATTTTTTGCGGCAAAAAAAGCCGCATCGCTCTGCGACACGGCCACAAAACCCGCCGGAGGCGGGCGATTCTCTCTATGGCGCATCTTCCGCCGCAAGAAGGACTTTTGGCGTCAGGAGCTTGGCTGTATTGTAGGCGAAAACGGGACGATTGTCAAGCCCGCTGTCCCTGCGCTTGGGCCGGCTGCTGGCGAAGGGATAAGACCAAGAAAAAGCCAAGCCCTCGGGCTTGGCTTTTTCTTATAAATTTTCTCAATCCCAACGCTGCATAGGCTCCGCCGAGGGAGAGTGCAGCTGGGTCATCTCTCTTGCAAAGGGCCCTATATAGGTGGAGGAGGGAGATGCCATCTGTGCGTTCAAAGCCGTGGTGGCGGGATACTGGAACCAGGTATGCTGGTGGGTGTAGCAGAAGTAGCTGGTAATAAAGTAATCCTCTTCTGCGGCGAACATGGTATAGGTCAGATATCCCCGCCGGTTTTCGCCCGCCCGGGGCAGGGAGAACCCGGCGAAAATGTCCGTCTGCTGCGTTGCGTCCCTGTACATGGAGCCCCTGTTCGTGCTGCTGGCCTCTCCTAAAAAGTAGAAGGGGGCGGCATAGGTTTGCCCGTCCTGGTCGTAGAGCACCCGTCCAGTGAAATCACCGCCCCTGGCGCAGCCACGGGCTTCAACTTGGTACGCAGGCCAAATTTGCAGGCAGTCTGTGCCGAAAAATTCGGGGCCCCTCTCCCAAAGGAAGTGGTGCATGATGATCCAGGTCTCCGCCTCACCGGGCACCTGCACGGCAATGCTGGTCATGCGCAGGCGCTTGTCGGAGGACCGCATTTTTCTGTTATCCATGCATGGGTTGTAAACTTTGCTTTCCACATCCACCCGCAGGGCTCCGGCGCAGGCGGTCAGATCCTCCTCCGCCAGGTCGTTCAGGATGATTTCCGGGAAGCCCAGGTCCAAAAGATGGGCCCGGATCTCCGCCGTTTCCGCCGACTGAGTCTCCTCCAACGGCTGCCAGTCCATGGAGTGCTGGGTGCCAAAGAGGTACCCGGCGGCGCAGCCCAGCACCAGCATGGCGGCCAAAATCAGCACCACCCACAGGTCCGGCACCTTTACCGGCGCCGGGTGCATGGTGTACCCGGCCTCGCCCAGGGCCTTGACGGTTTTGCAGATGCTGCGCAGGATGAAAATAAATGCGGCCAGCAGGATCAGCGGCAGGATCATCCCGGGGTACTGTATCAAGATCAGCAGATATACTACTCCATACCATACCATCAGCGCCAGGACACCTCCCGCCCGGGGCGGCAGACCCGCCTTCTGCTGCACCGCCCGCAGCCCCAGCCACAGGCAGAATAGGCCCAACAGCTGCAGCGCCAGGGCGGCCTGGCCCAGGGCGTCCACAATGTAGTCGGGGAAAAACTCGTCCCGGCAGGCGAAGGTGTTTAGGACCAGCGTTGGGAAGAAACACGCGCACCGCAGGAGGATCAGCACAAAGCAGGCGGTGAAATACCCATTCTCCCGCCGCAGGGCCCGCAGACCCAGCAGCCACAGCACCATACCGGCGGCGGGCAGGATGTAGTTCAGATACCAAAAGTTCAGGGTGATGGTACACAGCACCATGCCGATGAGCACCCGGTTCATGGCCCGCTTCCAGGGGGTCACGTCTCTCACCACCTCCTCCGGCGGCAGGGCGGAAAAGCTCTCGGAGAAAACGGTTCTGAGATCAATATCGTTTGCGTGGCGCCAACCCTCATTGCGCATGACCTTCACCTCCCAGCATTTTGCGCAGCTGCTTTTTCAGCCGGTAGAGCTTACCCTCCACGGCTCGCTCCGTCATGCCCAGCTCGGCGGCGATCTGCGCCGTGGGCTGCATGTAGTAGTATTTTCGGTAAAACAGGATCCGGTCCCGGTAGGGAAGGCGCTCCAGCGCATCCCGCACGGCCTCCTGCCGCTCCTTTTGCAGCACGGCCTCCTCGGGGGTATGTCCCGCCGCCGGAGCATCCTCCGGGAGCTCCTCCGCGCTGCTGCCCAGGGCTTTTCGGGCGTGGTTCAGGGCCGTATTGCGGGTGATGGCCGTCAGCCAGGCGTTCCAGCTGCCGCGCCTTCGGTCATACTGCCGGATATTCTCCCAAACCCGCATCGTCACCTCAGAGAGGCAGTCCTCCCGGTCCTGGGGGTTGGGCAGAATGGGCGCGATGATATAGCGCATCAGCGGTCCATAGTGCAGCAGCAGATCGGCCATTCCGGCCTCCTCCCGCGCCAGCAGCCGCCGGATCATCTCCTGTTCCACTCCCTCGCCCCCTCTCGGTTTTTCTTTCTATCCCATTATACACGAACCGGCAGAAAAACCCACGGCTTTTTCCACTGCAATTTGGAAAAAATCTACACCGACTTCCGATCCCCGGGCGCGCAGGCAAAAAGGCATCCGGGCAGGAACGCTGCCCGGATGCCATCGTGTGAAAAAGCCTCGCAGAGTTCGCGTCCGCAGACGCGAAAAGTTTAAATCATTTTTCACCGCGACATGTGCGTGGGGAAAAATACCTCTCAGACTGCAAGTGTGGAATTTTGAGCCACAGGCTCAAAATTATGCGCGCAGCAGTCTGCAATTCTTTTGCCGGAAAATTTCGAAGGAATTTTCGGCAATTTATTTCACCCCGAACAGCAGATCGCCATAGGTGGGGAAGGGCCAGTGGCTGGCGGCGGTCTGCGTCTCGGCTTCGTCGGCGGCGGCGCGCAGGGCGCTCATTCCGGGGAGGATCTCATCCCGGATGAAGGCCGCCTCCTCCGTGGAGTCGGACAGGGTATCCAGCCGGATGAGCTTTTCCTCCAGAGTGTCCACCCGGTCATCGATGGCGTCCACCAGGGAGGCCAGCTTGCGCAGCTGCTTTTTCTCGTAGCCCCAGGGAAGCTCGGCGTCGACGGCCTTCTTGGCGCCGACGGCAGAGGCCAGGCTGGAGACATAGCTCTCCACGGCCGGCAGAATTTCCTTCCTGGATATATCCACCATGGCCAGCGCCTCGATGCGCACGGTCTTGCAGTAGTTTTCCAGCTGGATCTCGTACCGGGAGCGCAGCTCGGACTCCGTGTAGACCTTGTGGCGCACCAGCATGTCCATGTTGTCCTTTTGGATCAGCATAGGAATGGCGTCCGGGGTGGTCCGCAGGTTCAGCAGGCCGCGGTTTTTCGTGGCCTCTTCGATCCAGGCATCGTCGTAGCCGTTGCCGTTGAAGATGATGCGCTTGTGCGCCTTGATGGTGCGCTGGATCAGATCGTGCAGGGCTGCGCTCAGGTCGGCGGCGCCCTCCAGCTCGTCGGCGAACAGCCGCAGGGACTCGGCCACGGCGGTGTTCAGCATGATGTTGGCGCAGGCAATGGAATTGCTGGAGCCCAGCATGCGGAACTCGAATTTGTTGCCGGTGAAGGCGAAGGGGGAGGTGCGGTTGCGGTCCGTGGTATCCCGGAAGAAGCGCGGCAGCACATCCACGCCCAGCTTCAGCTTCTTCTTCTCCACGCCGGAGTAGGCGGTATCCGTTTCAATGGCCTCCAGAATAGCCGTCAGCTCATCTCCCAGGAAGACGGAGACCACGGCGGGGGGCGCCTCGTTGGCGCCGAGGCGGTGGTCGTTGCCGGCGGTGGCCACGGCGGCCCGCAAAAGACCCTGATAATTATCCACCGCCTGGATGACGGCCGCCAAAAACAGCAGGAACTGGGCATTTTCATAGGGCGTCTCGCCGGGAGAGAGCAGGTTGACGCCGGTGTCGGTGGAGAGGGACCAGTTGTTGTGCTTGCCGCTGCCGTTGACGCCGGCAAAGGGCTTTTCATGGAGCAGGCACACCAGGCCGTGCTTGGCAGCCACCTTCTGCATGATCTCCATGGTCAGCTGGTTCTGATCGGTGGCAATGTTGGTGGTGGTGTAGATGGGGGCCAGCTCGTGCTGGGCGGGGGCCACCTCGTTGTGCTCCGTTTTGGCCAGGATGCCCAGCTTCCACAGCTCCCGGTTCAGCTCCTCCATATAGGCCGCCACCCGGGGCTTGATGGCTCCGAAATAATGGTCGTCCAGCTCCTGGCCCTTGGGCGGCTTTGCGCCGAAGAGGGGCCTGCCGGTATAGATCAGGTCCCGGCGCTTATCGTACATGGCCTTGTCGATGAGGAAATATTCCTGCTCCGCGCCCGCCGACGGAAGCACGCGCTTGACGCCGTCGTTGCCGAACAGCCTCAGGATGCGCAGGGCCTGGGTATTCAGCGCCTCCATGCTGCGCAGCAGGGGCGTTTTCTTGTCCAAAGCCTCCCCGCCGTAGGAGCAGAAGGCCGTGGGGATGCACAGGGTCTTGCCCTTGATAAAGGCGTAGCTGGTGGGATCCCAGGCGGTGTAGCCCCGGGCCTCAAAGGTGGCGCGCAGGCCGCCGGAGGGGAAGGAGGAGGCGTCTGGCTCGCCCTTGATGAGCTCCTTGCCGGAGAATTCCATAATAACGCCGCCGTCCGGGGCGGGGGAGATGAAGCTGTCGTGCTTTTCCGCCGTGATCCCGGTCATGGGCTGGAACCAGTGGGTAAAATGGGTGGCGCCGTTCTCGACTGCCCAGTCCTTCATGGCCGCGGCGACGGCGTTGGCCACGGACGGGTCCAGCTTTGCGCCCTTTTGAATGGTTTGCTTCAGAGAGCGGTATACATCCGCGGAGAGACGGGCCTTCATCACCCGGGTATCAAAAACCAAGCTTCCAAAGTATTCCGGTACAGTCGTCATAGCAGTTTGTTCCTTTCTGTGAAAATAAAAAAGGAGACACTGCGTCCGGGCGGGAATATCCCCTCCGAGACGCCGGTGTCTCATCACATGGCCGAATATACACCCGGCGTTTTCAAATGTCAATCACAAAAAATATATTTTTTGTATTTTTGCGCAAATCGCCAAATCGTCAAATAAATCACAAATCAATTTCTTGCAATATGACAGATTGAAAAATGCAAAAATGCGGTATATACTACGTTTGAACGACGGTGTTCTGCAAGAGCTGATGAGCTTTCTTGCAAAATGCTGTCGTTTTTTCTTTATTTAGGAGTTGGTAATATGAGTAAACTGGAAGGTCAGATACGGATCCCATCGGGCTGCGCCATCTCCGCGGTCATCTCAAGAGACGGCCGGCGCATGTCGGGAGAAAAGATCATAGAGAGCATGAAGCCCATGCACGACCGCTCCAACGGCCTGGGGGGCGGCTTTGCGGCTTACGGGATCTACCCGGAGTACAAGGACTTCTTCGCCCTGCACATGTTCCTGGAGGACCGGGCCGCCCGCAAGAGCTGCGAAGCCTTCCTGCGGGAGACCATGGAGATCGTCCACTTAGAGCGCATCCCCATCCGCACCACCCCGGCCATCACCAATGAGCCGCTGATCTGGCGATTCTTTGTTTCGCCTCTGCGCAGCACTCTGGCGTCCATGCAGATCGACGAGGAGGAGTGCGTGACCCGGGCCGTAATGGCCATCAACACGCGGATCAAGGGCGCGTATGTGTTTTCCTGCGGCAAAAACATGGGCGTGTTCAAGGCTGTGGGCTACCCGGAGGACGTGGGGTATTTCTACCGCCTGGAGGAATACGAGGCCTACAGCTGGACGGCCCACGGCCGCTACCCCACCAACACTCCCGGCTGGTGGGGCGGCGCTCACCCCTTTGCCCTGCTGAATTACTCCATCGTACACAACGGAGAGATCTCCTCCTACGACACCAATCGGCGCTTCATTGAGATGTTTGGGTATAAATGTACCCTGCAGACGGATACGGAGGTCATTACCTATATAGCGGATTATCTGCTCCGCAAGCAGAAGCTGTCCCTGGAGGAGCTGGTCTCGGTGATTGCGGCGCCCTTCTGGTCCACCATCGACAGGCGGCCGCCCCGGGAGCAGGAGAAGCTGCGGTACCTGCGCAAGGTGTTTTCCAGTCTGCTCATCACCGGCCCGTTTTCCATTATCCTGGGGTTTGAGGGCGGACTCATGGCCCTCAATGACCGGCTGAAGCTGCGCAGCATGGTGGTGGGCGAAAAGGATGACAAGGTGTACATTGCCAGCGAGGAGGCGGCCATGCGGGTCATGGAACCCGACGTGGAGCATATCTATGCGCCCGCCGGGGGCGAGCCGGTGATCGTCCGGGTAAAGGAGGGGAAATTCTGATGGGCATCGACTATATTTATCCGCAGTTTGAGGTAGTCCGCAGCCGGGATCTTTGTACAAACTGCCGCCTGTGCGAGAAGCAGTGCGCCAACGGGGTGCATCGCTTTGACAAGAAAAAGGGCTGCATGATCGCCGATGAGAGCCGGTGCGTGGATTGCCAGCGCTGCGTCTGCTTCTGTCCCACCCATGCACTGAAGATCCGAAAAAGCGACTGCACCTTCCGGGAAAATGCCAACTGGTCGGCGGATACCATCCAGGAGATCTATAAGCAGGCGGGCAGCGGCGGCGTGCTGCTGTCCTCCATGGGAAACCCCCAGCGCTACCCGGTCTACTGGGACAGGATTCTGGTCAATGCCTCCCAGGTGACCAACCCCCCGGTGGATCCCCTGCGGGAGCCCATGGAGACCCGGGTGTTTCTGGGCAGGAAGCCCGACGGCATCCGGCGGGATGAAAACGGGGCGCTGATCTGCGACCTGCCCCCGCAGATCGAGCTGTCCATGCCGGTGATGTTCTCCGCCATGAGCTATGGCTCCATCAGCTATAATGCCCACGCCTGCCTGGCCCGGGCGGCCCAGGAGCTGGGCATCTGCTATAATACCGGCGAGGGCGGCCTCCACGAGGATTTCTACGCATACGGCGAAAACACCATCGTCCAGGTGGCCTCCGGCCGCTTCGGCGTACACAAGCAGTACCTGGAGGCCGGCGCCGCCATTGAGGTCAAGATGGGCCAGGGGGCCAAGCCCGGCATCGGCGGGCACCTGCCCGGGACAAAGATCGTCGGGGACGTCTCCCGCACCCGCATGGTGCCGGAGGGAACGGACGCCATTTCTCCCGCCCCGCACCATGATATTTACTCCATTGAGGATCTGCGCCAGCTGGTGTACTCCCTGAAGGAGGCCACCGATTATAAAAAACCCGTTATCGTAAAGGTGGCGGCGGTACACAATATTGCCGCCATTGCCAGCGGCATCGCCCGCAGCGGCGCGGATATCATCGCCATCGACGGCTTCCGGGGCGGCACCGGCGCCGCGCCCACCCGCATCCGGGATACGGTGGGCATCCCCATTGAGCTGGCCCTGGCCGCTGTGGACCAGCGCCTGCGGGATGAGGGGATCCGGAACCATGTTTCACTGATTGTCAGCGGCAGCATCCGCTCCTCCGCCGATGTGATCAAGGCTGTTGCCCTGGGGGCGGATGCCTGCTATATCGGCACCGCCGCCCTGCTGGCCCTGGGCTGCCACCTGTGCCGGACCTGCCAGACGGGGCGGTGCAGCTGGGGCATCGCCACCCAGGATCCGGAGCTGGTGAAGCGGCTGGACATCGAGGCCGGCAAGACCCGCCTGGTGAACCTGCTGACTGCCTGGAAGCATGAGATCAAGGAGATGATGGGCGGCATGGGAATCAACTCCATCGAGGCCCTAAAGGGGAACCGCTTGATGCTGCGGGGCGTTGGCATGACGGACCGGGAGCTGGAGATCCTGGGTATCTCTCACGCCGGAGAATAAATTCCATATACAAAATACACGGAGGTGTGTTATAATGACAAATATTGATGCATCCGGGCTGGATTACCGACAACTGAACGCGGCCATCCGGGATTGCGCCGGAGACGCCGCCGTCACTGGCTGCACCGGGCAGAGATTCATCGGCGCAGGGCTGGAGCGCGGCAGTCTCACCCTGTCGGGCACCCCGGGAAATGCTCTGGGCGCCTATCTGGACGGCGCCAGCATTGAGGTGCAGGGAAACGCCCAGGACGCCGTGGGCGACACCATGAACGCCGGGCGGATCGTTATACATGGCAGCATCGGTGACGCGGCGGGCTATGCCATGCGGGGCGGTGAGCTCTATGTCCGGGGGGACGCCGGCTATCGGGCGGGCATCCACATGAAGGCCTATGGCGATAAGCTGCCTGTTATGGTCATCGGCGGCAAGGCCGGGAGCTTTCTCGGCGAATACCAGGCCGGCGGGGTCATCGTGGTCCTGGGCCTGACCGAGAGCACCCGCCCCATCGTCAGCAATTTCCCCTGCACGGGCATGCACGGCGGGAAGCTGTTCCTCCGCTCCGACTGCAGGAATATCCTGCTGCCCAAGCAGGTCATCGCCCGCCCGGCGTCCCATAAGGATTTGGACGGGATATGGACCTATCTGCACACATTCTGCGAGCTGTTCGGCGGCAATTGCGATGAGCTTGTGCAGCAGCCCTTTACCCTTATCACGCCCAACAGCAGCAACCCCTATAAACAGCTCTATGTCACAAATTGAAGGAAAGCAGGTGGACTTGTGAAGTATACGCCCAGGGAGGTCATCGAGTTCGTGCAGCAGGAGGATGTCCGGTTTATCCGGCTGGCCTTCTGCAATGTCTACGGAAAGCAGCACAACGTTGTCATTATGCCCAGCGAGCTTCCGCGGGCCTTTGCCTACGGCATCGCCATCGACGCCTCGGCCATTGAGGGCTTCGGCGGCGAGGTGCGCTCCGACCTGCTGCTGCGGCCGGATCCCTCTACGCTGATCCAGCTTCCCTGGCGGCAGGAGCAGGGCAAGGTGGTGCGGATGTTCTGCGATGTGTTCTACCCCGACGGGCGGCCCTTCGAGCGGGACACCCGGAGCATTCTGAAGACCGCCGTGGCTCGGGCTGCCGCCAAGGGGTATGAGTTTGCCTTCGGCGCGGAGATGGAGTTCTACCTGTTCAAGATGGACGAGCTGGGCCAGGCCACCACCATCCCCCATGACCGGGCCGGCTACATGGACATTGCTCCCGATGACAAGGGGGAGCATATCCGCCGGGAGATCTGCCTGATGCTGGAGCAGATGGGGATCCGGCCCGAGAGCTCCCACCACGAGAGCGGGCCGGGGCAGAACGAGATCGACTTCCGCTATTCCGACCCCTTGACGGCGGCGGACAACGCCATCACCTTCCGGGCGGTGGTCCGCATGGTGGCCGCCCAGAACGGCCTGTGCGCCAGCTTCATGCCCAAGCCCCTCCCGGATTGGGACGGCAGCGGCATGCACATCAATATCTCCGCCAAGGGCGACGGGGGAAGGGACCTGCTGCCCGCCGTCATGGCGGGCGTGCTGGAGAAATGCGCGGAGATCACGCTGTTTCTGAACCCCTGTGAGGAATCCTACCGCCGCCTGGGCCACGACAAGGCCCCCCGGTATGTGACCTGGTCGGATGAAAATCGTTCCCAGCTGATCCGGGTGCCCGCCGCCGTAGGGGAGCAGCGCCGGGCGGAGCTGCGCTCGGCGGATGTGACGGCGAACCCCTACCTGGCCTATGCGCTGCTGATCTACGCCGGGCTTTACGGCATTGAAAAGGGCCTGGCCCTTCCGCCCGCGTCGGACTTTAACCTCTATACCGCTCCGGGGGAGGTCCTGCAGGCCCTGCAGGCGCTCCCGGGCTCCCTGGAGGAGGCCGCGGCCCTGGCATCCGCCAGCGCGTTCGTCCGGGAGCATCTGCCGGACTCCGTGCTCAGCGCTTTCGGCGGCCAATGAACCGCCTGTGATCCGTATGGCGAAAGGAGGGGGAGCGTGTGGTATTCCAGGAAAAAACATACAGTGTGCTGATCGTATCCGCGTCGGACAGCTTTGTAAACAGCGTTATGCCGCTGCTTCCCATGACCGATTATTGGCCGGTGGCCACGGTCCGCAGCGTCGGCCAGGCGCGCAGGCGGCTGGCCGATACGGAGTTTGACATCGTGCTCATTAACACGCCGCTGCCAGACGATTTCGGCATGCAGCTGGCCATGGACATCTGCGCCACCAGCGGCGCCGGCGTCCTGCTGCTGGTGAAAAACGACCATTATAACGACGTATACGCCAAGGTGGTGGGCTACGGCGTCATCACGCTGTCCAAGCCCACCAGCCGGCAGATGGTGGCGCAGAACCTGCGGATCCTGTGCGCCACCAGGGAGCGGATGCGCCGGATGCAGGAAAAGCAGGCCACCGTGGAGGAAAAGATCAAGGAGATCCGCCTGGTGAACCGTGCGAAATGGCTGCTCATCGAGTGCCTGCGCATGACGGAGGCGGAGGCCCACCGGTATATAGAAAAGCAGGCCATGGATCTGCGCATCTCCAAGCGGGAGGCGGCCGAAAACATTATCAAGACCTACAAGTAGCCGGGGATAAAGGACCCGAAAAATTCTTTTTTTCGCAATTGACAAAGCAGGGTCTGCGGCTGTATAATATCCGCTGTTGAACAAAGGCGTTCGCCAAGGGGCTTCTGCCCCCTGGCGGCGTCTCTTTTTTATTTTGCGGGAGGATGGCATATGACGAAATTCATTTTTGTGACCGGCGGCGTGGTGTCCGGTCTGGGTAAGGGGATCACGGCGGCGTCCCTGGGGCGGCTGCTGAAGGCACGGGGCCTGAAGGTGGCGGCGCAGAAGCTGGATCCCTATATTAACGTAGATCCCGGCACCATGAGCCCCTATCAGCACGGCGAGGTCTATGTCACGGAGGACGGCGCGGAGACGGATCTGGACCTGGGACACTACGAGCGGTTCATCGACGAGGACCTGAACAAATACTCCAACCTGACCACCGGCAAGGTCTACTCCAACGTCATCGCCAAGGAGCGGCGGGGGGAGTATCTGGGCAGCACCGTGCAGACCATCCCTCACATTACCGATGAGATCAAGCGCTTCATTTACCGGGTGGGGGAGCGGACCGGCGCGGATGTGGTCATCACCGAGATCGGCGGCACCATCGGCGATATCGAGAGCCAGCCCTTTATCGAGGCCATCCGCCAGGTGGGCCTGGAGGTGGGGCGGAATAATTCCCTGTATATCCATGTCACGCTGGTGCCCTATCTCAAGGCCTCCGGCGAGCATAAGTCCAAGCCTACCCAGCACTCGGTCAAGGAGCTGCAGGGCATGGGCATCACGCCGAATATCATCGTCCTGCGCTGCGACGAGCCCATAACGGACAGCGGCATCTTCCACAAGGTAGCGGGCTTCTGCAATGTGAAGCTGGACTGCGTCATCGAAAACCTAACCCTCCCCATCCTCTATGAGGCGCCGCTGTATCTGGAGGAGCGGGGCCTGTCCTCCGTGGTCTGCCGGGAGCTGCACCTGCCGGCGCTGGAGCCGGACCTGCGGGAGTGGCGGGCCATGGTCTCCGCCATCAAAAACCGCAGCAAGTCCGTGGCCATCGGCCTTGTGGGAAAGTATGTGCAGCTGCACGATGCCTACCTGTCGGTGGCGGAGGCGCTGCGCCACGCGGGCTTTTTCCTGGACGCCAAGGTCGGCATCCGCTGGATCGATTCCGAGCTGATCACGGCGGAGACGGTGGACTCCACTCTCTCCGGCCTGGACGGCATCCTGGTGCCCGGCGGCTTCGGCAGCCGCGGCATTGAGGGAATGATCCTGGCGGCGCAGTATGCCCGGGAAAAGAACATCCCCTATTTCGGCATCTGCCTGGGCATGCAGGTGGCGGTGATCGAATACGCCCGCCATGTGGTGGGCATCGCGGACGCCACCTCTGGCGAGTTTGCTCCGGAGAGCATGCACAAGCTCATCGACTTTATGCCCGGCCAGAGCGATGAGGTGGATAAGGGCGGCACATTGCGTCTGGGCAGCTACCCGTGCGTCATCCGCCCGGGCACGACCATGGAGCGCTGCTACGGCGCCCGGGAGATCGCCGAGCGCCACCGCCACCGCTATGAGTTCAATAATGACTATCGGGAGGCCCTAACGGCCGCCGGCCTAACCCTGTCGGGCCTGTCCCCCGACGGACGGCTGGTGGAAACGGTGGAGCTGTCCGGCCGGCCCTTCTTTGTGGGCGTGCAGTATCACCCCGAGTTCAAGAGCCGCCCCAATAAGCCCCACCCGCTGTTCAAGGGCTTCGTGGCCGCCGCCCTGGCGGCGCAGCAGACACAGGAGAAGCCCGACACATTGTGATAGCAGCCCACGGATAAAAAAGCAGCTCCCGGTTTCGCAGGAAACCGGGAGCTTTTTTCGGGACCCGGAGAAAACAATGCGCTTGCAAACATCCGGGGTTTGCTGGTATAATGGCCGCGGCAGGCGAATAGAGAGCCTGTCGAAATCCGACCGGGTCCGGCTACAGGAAAGAGGATGGGATATGGAGATCAAAAGCAGGAAAAATGCTGCAGCGGCGGCGCTTTGCACCGGCGTGGCCGGCAATGTTATCTGGGGCTCCAGCTATCTGTTTACCCGCATCGCGCAGAATGAGTCCTCCCCTACGGTGCAGCTTGCCTGGCGATTTGTGCTGGCGTTTCTCTTGATGAATCTTATGATCCTGTTCGGCTGGGAGAAGATTCGGCTGCGCGGGAAGAAGCTCCGGCCGCTGATCCTCCTTACTGTGACGGAGCCGCTGTATTTTTTCTGCGAAAGCTATGGTATTTATTATTCAAACAGCACCTTTTCCGGTGTGATGCTGGCCATTGTCCCCATTATTGCCATGGGCCTGGGGGCACTGATACTGAAGGAATACCCCACCGGAAGGCAGATCCTGCTGTGTCTGCTCCCCATTGCCGGCGTGGTGCTTGTGACTGTTGCGGGGGCGAGGATGGGAGCCGTGCAGCCCCTCGGCGTGCTGCTGGTGCTGGGTGCATGCCTGTTTTCCGCGTTCTATCGGGTCTATAACAAGGGATCGGCTGTGGAGTTCACGGCCTTTGAGCGGTCCTATTTTGTCATCGGTGTGTGCGCGGTGGTGTTCACGATTGTGGCGCTGGGCAGTGTCCGGGGGGATCTTGCGCCCTTTGCGGCGGCGCTGCACAGCGGAAAATTCGTCACGGCTACTATTTTCCTCAGCGTTTTCTGCTCCGTGGCTGCCAATATCCTGGTGAATTACAGTGCGTCCGTGCTGCCCATGGCGATTTTCTCCAATTTGGGCAGTCTAATCACGGTGTGTGCGATGTTCCTGGGGGTCATCTTTCTGAAAGAGCCTGTCAATGCCATGAGTCTCATGGGCTCCGGCCTGGTCCTGCTGGGACTGTTTCTCATTGCACGCACCAATCATGCCCCGCAGCGAGAGGATCAGACTGCCCCCGGGCAGGAAAAACCCGAAGAGCATAAACCCTCTAGTTGCTAACAAACTCAACTTCATAAAAATAAAAAGTCCGGGAATCTCAAGATCTCCGGACTTTTTGCGGAGGCTGCTGAACTCGAACCGGTGACCTCCTGCGAGTGAAGATACGATGAGAGACGGAAAACACGGATGTTTTGAACTGCTTTTTTTCTTGCCCATTTTCTTTGCGGAATCGGCTTCCTGAAATTCTCTAAATTCATCCTAATCATATCCGACCACAAGAGCGAATCCTGTCATGCGGAGCCGCCTTTCTTGGATCTGCGCCGCGCTTTCTCAAGGTTATGAGCCGCACAACTCTGTGCGGCTCATAACCTTGATTACATATAGGGAACGGATGCACCGATCAGCGGTATAGATGCTTGCTGAAATAGCGGTCGCCGCGGTCGGGGAGGATGATCACAAAATTACCGCGATTGCCTGCGAGCGCAAGCTTCTTGGCTGCGGCCAGCGCCGCGCCGGAGGAAGAACCGGCGAAGATACCTTCCTTTCGCGCCAGCTCCCGCGCGCCGTCGAAGGCCTCGGCGTCGGTGATCTTCACCACCTGATCCACAAGTGACATATCCATGGTGTCGGCAATAAAATCATTGCCGATGCCCTCGATGTCATAGTCGCCGTGCTCTCCGCTGCCCATGGTAGAACCGACCGGGTCAGCCAGAACGCCCTGTATCTCCGGATTTTGCTCCTTGAGATACTTCACAACGCCGGAATAGGTGCCGCCGCTGCCGGCTCCTGCGATCAGAAAATCGATCTTTCCGTTCAAATCCCGGTAGATCTCCGGGCCGGTGGTCTCGTAGTGAACGCGGGGATTGGCGGGATTCACAAACTGTCCCAGTGAGATTGCGCCGGGGATCTCGGCGCGAAGGGCATCCGCCTTGGCAGAAGCGCCCAGCATTCCATCCTCGCGGGGCGTGTTGATGACCTCCGCGCCCAGCGCCCGCAGCAGCGTTTGCTTCTCCTCAGAGAACTTCGTGGGGACGACAAGGATCACGCGATAGCCCTTGTTCAGCGCGGCAAACGCAATGCCAAGGCCTGTATTTCCGGCGGTTGCCTCAATGATCGTTCCGCCCGGCTTCAGTCTGCCGGACTGCTCTGCATCCTCGATCATTGCCTTGCCAACACGGTCCTTTACGCTGCCGGCCGGATTAAAAAGCTCCAGCTTGGCAAACAGGTTTACCCCATGGGGTAGGTCGATGTGCGTCAGCTTCACGATGGGCGTATTACCGATCAGCGCCTGTGTGGATTCAAAATAAGCCATGGTTACTCCTCGCTTTCCCGAATGGCCTGCGCCAGATCTGCCAGCAGGTCGTCAATGTTCTCGATACCGATGGACAGCCGGATCAGACCGTCCGTAATGCCGACCCTCTGCCGCACCTCATAGGGAATAGACGCATGGGTCATACTGGCGGGATGGCAGACGAGGCTTTCTACGCCGCCCAGGCTTTCCGCCAGAGCGATTAGGCGCAGCGACTGGAAGAAGGTGCGGATGTTGTAATTCTCTTTCAGCTCGAAGGAGATCATCGCACCGCCGTTTTTTGCCTGCCTGCGGTTGACCGCATAGCCCTGCGCATCCGGCAGGCCGGGATAATAGACCCTTTTGACGGCGCTGTTTTCTTTCAGAAACGCGGCCGTTTTATCCGCGTTGCCGGTGTGCCGGTCCATGCGGACAGCCAGCGTTTTGATGCCGCGGATCAGCAGAAAGCTGTCAAATGGCCCCAGCACGCCGCCGGTGGAGTTTTGGATGAACGCCAGCCGCTCTGCCAGCGCGGGATCCCTGACCACGGCAAGCCCCGCCACCAGATCGCTGTGACCGCCCAAATATTTCGTGGCGCTGTGGACGACAATGTCCGCGCCCAGCGTCAAGGGCCTTTGCAGATACGGCGTCATAAAGGTGTTATCCACGATGGTCAGCGCGCCATGCTTTTTCGCCGCCGCGGCAACAGCTGCAATATCCGTAATGGTCAGAAGCGGATTTGCCGGGCTTTCGATCAGGATCGCCTTGACCGAGGGATCAAAGGCGTTTTCCAATGCCGGAATGTCTGTCGTATCCGCGATGTCGTAGGCGATTCCGAAATGCCGGAACACCTTATCCAGCACGCGGAATGTCCCGCCGTATACATTGGAGGAGATCAGCACTTTATCTCCGGATTTGAAAAGCGACAGGACTGCGGTGATGGCCGCCATACCGGAGCCGAAGGCAAAGCCGGCCGTGCCGCCCTCCAGCTCTGCGATCAGCGCTTCCAGAGCGGCGCGGGTGGGATTTCCTGTGCGGGAATATTCCCAGCCCTTATTCTCGCCGAGCCCCTGCTGCTCGTAGGTGGAGGTCTGATAGATCGGCACATTGACCGCGCCGGTGAAGGGATCGCCATAAATGCCCCCGTGAATCAGGGCGGATTCGATATTCTGATAGTTTGACATGATGTACTCCTTTTTTATCAGCTGTATTATTCTTTGCCGCGGACAGCATACCGCATCCGTGCTTCATTCCAGTCTTTCAGAACTTCCAGCATGTCTGCGGCGACCGCCTTCGCGCCCGGCAGATCGTGCTCCCGGTAATTGCCGCACTCCCGGCGCTTGCTGCCGGGGATCTCTCCTTCAAAGTCCACAATAAAGCGGAAGCTCTCCCGCACCAGCTCCAACGCCTCCTGTTTGGAAACGGAATCGCGCAAGAGAAAATAGAAGCCTGTCCGGCAGCCCATGGGGCCGACATAGACGACATCCTGCGAATACCGGCTGTTGCGGGCGTAGGTCGCAAACAGATGCTCGAAGGTATGCAGCGCACCGCCCGGGAGATAGTCGCCCTGATTGGGCTTCTTCATGCGGATATCATAGGTGATCACATCGCCGTCGATGCGGGAAACATACATGCCCTTTTCCAGCAGGTCATGATCAATGGTAAAGCTTGCGATCTGTTTCATTTTGTATGCTCCTTCACATAGTTCCGCAGATCTTCCGCAAGGTCTGCTGCTTCCCACGGCGCATCAATGTCCGTCCTTCCGAAATGGCCATATGCGGCAGTCGCGGCATAGATGGGACGCTGAAGACGCAGACGCTGAATGATCGCGCCGGGACGGAGGTCGACCAGCTCTCTGACGGCATCGGTAATGATCTCATCGGGAACAATGCCGGTGGAGAAGGTGTTGACATAGAGCGAAACAGGTGCAGCCACGCCGATCGCATACGCCACTTGGATCTCGGCCTTTTCCGCCAGCCCCGCAGCGACGATATTTTTTGCCACATATCTTGCGGCGTAGGCGGCGGAGCGGTCTACCTTTGTCGGATCCTTCCCGGAAAAAGCACCGCCGCCGTGCCTGGCTGCGCCGCCATAGGTATCGACAATGATCTTCCGCCCGGTGAGACCGCTGTCTCCGACCGGACCGCCGATGACAAACCGGCCGGTGGGATTGATGAGAATGCGGGTATCCTCAGTCAGAAAATTTTGCAGGACGGGAGCAATGACCTCCTTGCGGATATCCTGATGGAGCTGCTCCTGTGTGACCTCGGGATCATGCTGGGTGGACACCAGAACCGTGTCCACCGAGACGGGATGACCGTCCTCATAGTGGACAGACACCTGTGTTTTCCCATCCGGGCGCAGGTAAGGAAGCGTTCCATTCTCCCGAACCTCTGTGAGACGCCGGGCCAGCTTATGCGCCAGCACAGCGGTCAGCGGCATCAGCTCCTCCGTCTCGTTTGTGGCGTAGCCGAACATCATGCCCTGGTCGCCGGCGCCGATCTCCGCCGCCGCGCCGGTGCTTCGCGTTTCCAGCGCATCATTGACGCCCTGCGCGATGTCCGGAGACTGCCGGTCCAGGCGGAGGATGATCTCCGCGGTGTCCGCATGGAAGCCATATTCCGGACGGTCATATCCGATTCCGCGGATCGTGTGGCGGATCACATTCTCCGCATCAACGTGGGCGGTGGAGGAGACCTCTCCGGCAACGATCACGGTATTGTTCTTTGCAACGGTTTCGACGGCGACATGTGCTGCGGGGTCTTTTTCCAGATAGGCGTCCAGAATGGAGTCGGAGATCAGGTCGCAGACCTTATCGGGATGCCCCTTCGTGACGGATTCAGAAGTAAAAATATAATTGCTCATTTTGCGTTCTCCTTTTCAGCTAAAATAAAGTGGATGTTTTCAAATGCGTGCAGGCCGTCTGACCGGCCGCTGAAGTAGCGCTTTTCAATTCCTTCCGGTGTGAAATGCTGCCTGCCGCGAAAGCCACATCGCCGCAGCATACGCATCACGTCATCTTCCCGATAGCCGGGAGCCATTGGCTCTCCCAGCATAGCCGTAATGCGCGTCAGCTCTGCGCCTCTGGCAGAATCGGTGGGCAGCCCTTCGTCCGGAAAATCAAATACAAGCCGGTTATCCGGATTTTGAAAGGATCCCATCTTTTTGACCGTATCCTCAAACAGCGCCAGCGGCAGGTAATAGGTGACGCCCAAAACAGAAAAGAATGTGGGAAGCTTCGGGTCAAACCCTGCCTGAAGCAGCGCCGCCTGCATGTCATCCTTTGAAAAATCAACAGGAACAAGACAAGCATTCCTGGGAATTGTCCATTCCAACTGGCGGATGCGTGCTTTTTTGAACCGCTGTGTATCCGGATGATCGATCTCAAAGACGCGGATATTGTCATTGCCGTTTCGGAAGATAAAGGTGTCCATGCCCGCTCCGCAGATCACATATTGGCAGAGCGGAAAACGGCCCGCGAAGGAAGCCAGCTCGTCCTCGGCAAACGCGATCCGGGAGATAGGGATCGGCATCAGATAATGGTGCAGCTTATCCACGATCTCGCTGCTGTGAAAGCTGAGATTGGGATCGATTCGATTTTCCTGGTAGTTGTGGCCGATCAGCTGCTCGGTCTCCTCATATTGCTCCAGCCCCATAAAGTCGAAGGCTAAGGAATCGTCGAAAATCTTTTTCCGGGCATAGGTCGAATGGTATGCTCTTGCGAAGGAGCACA
>ERZ808246.529-NODE-529-length-31619-cov-3.494741_pt1 | contig 31619 bp, 31 predicted proteins | sample MGYA00521083_ERZ808246 | MGnify/ENA primary metagenome ERZ808246 (study PRJEB31516, sample SAMN03275577) | gut metagenome | biome: mammalia-associated habitat; material: feces | host: Papio cynocephalus | place: Kenya | collected 2012-07-07 ...
ATGAATTGTTTATTACTCCAAATGTTGTTGAGCTAATAAATAGAAAAAAAGTACGAACATTAAATAATTCAAGATATATTTTATTTGAATTTCCAATGAATAATATATATTTAAATACAAAAGAAATTATTAAAAAAATGATAAGTAATGGTTACATTCCAATTCTTGCACATCCAGAAAGATATCCAATATTTCAAAAAAATCCAGAGAAAGTAGAAGAATATTTACAAATGGGAGTATTTCTTCAAGGAAATATGACTTCATTATTTGGAAAATATGGTTGGAATGCAAAAAAAACAATAAAAACATATATAAAAAAAGGGTGGATATCTTTTCTTGGAAGTGATACACATCACGAGTTTAATATTAGTTATGATAAATTAGAGAAAAAATTACATAGACTAAATAAAGATAAAGAATATATTGATAAAATACTTTATAAAAATTTTGATAAAGTAATAAAAGATGAAGATATTCAAATAGTAAAATAAAACTAGAATTGAAAAATTCTAGTTTTTCTATAAAAAAATAACAAAGAATTTAAACATAACTCAAAAAATCTTGCATAAAGGGAAAATATGCCTTAGAATAGTAAGACAAGTAATAATTTATAAGGAAAGGTGAGTTATGAAATTAAATTTTAAAAAAGCCCCTGGTGATGAAGAATTTAAGTATAAAGAAGAAATAAAAAGTGAGTTAAAAAACAATAGTATAGTATTATCTTTTGCACTATCAATAATAGTAATAGGAATATTTTCAATATTCTACAAAAATAGTACATCTCTTTTAATAGGAATAGCAATATCATCATTATTATTAACAATAATTCAATGTGTTAGTAATGGAAATACAATGTATAACATACTTCCAATTTTTACAATGTTAATATTTGGTTTTTTTCAAAAATCATTAGAAAACATCCCGGTAATAAATATTTTATTAAAAGAGCAATATACCAATTTTATTATTTTTATAGCGTTTAGTTTAACTTTTTTAACACAAGCATATAAGAATATAGTATTTAATCATAAAACAAAAGAACAATTAATAAATTATAACTTAGAAAAAAATAAACTTATCTACGCTCAATTAGAAGTAATAAAAACTATTAAAGATAAAACTAATAAAATTATTTCTATAGTAGATAATAAAAATACTACACAAAAGGAATTAAAACAAGAACTAGAAGAATTAGAAGAATATGTAGAAAATCAAGCATTTGTAAGTAATGTTAAATCTAGCCTAATTGTAAAAGGCAGTGAAGAAAATAAAAGTACATTTAACATTGAAGAAGTAGAAGAATCAATTAAGTTAAATAGTAGTATCATTAGAAATAGAAAAATAAATGCTAATGCAAGCTCTGAAAAAGAATAAAATATTTGTTAAAAAATGACAACTTATATGTAAAGTATGTCATTTTTATAAAGCAAAAAATAAAAGATAATGTATAATACAAAACTATTGAGGTGATTATTATGAAGAAGACAATTTCAATAGTAGCAGTAATTATTTGGACATTAATTATATTTTTTGCAAGTACTAAAACTTCAACTGAAAGTAATACAACTAGCAAAGAATTTATTTATAATAATTTAAAAGTAGCAATTAATATTACAAATAAAATAAAATTAACAAATAGTGATATTTATAATGAAAAATGGATTGAAAACAAAGTTGATATTTTAAACAAACCAATAAGAAAATGTGCACATGCATTTATCTATTTTGTCTTATCAATATTATTATGTTTATGTTTGAAAGTATCAGGAATAAATGAAAATAAAATGTATTTATTAGTTTTATTAAGTACATTTTGCTATTCCCTAACTGATGAATTTCATCAGTTATTTGTAAGTGGTAGAACTGGACAATTTAGTGATTGCTTAATAGACACATCTGGAGCGATTCTTGGAATATTACTATTTAAAGTAATACTTATAATAAAAAATAAGAACTATCTAAAAACTAGATAGTTTTATTAAGCCCTTATATTTCAATGGCTTAAAGTAAAAAGTGTTTGAAAAATAAGGCTATTTTCGGTATAATAGGTAATAGTGATTATTAGGAGTGATAAAAATATGGCAGCAAGTAAATATGATGCAAGTACAATTAAAATATTAGAAGGATTAGAAGCAGTTAGAAAAAGACCTGGTATGTACATTGGTTCAACCGATAAAAGAGGTCTACACCATTTAGTATGGGAAATTGTAGATAATGCAACAGATGAGGCAATTAATGGTTATGGAGATCATATTATTATAACTATTCATAAAGATAAATCAATTTCTGTAGAAGACCATGGACGTGGAATACCAACAGGAATGCATGCATCGGGAAAATCAACACCAGAAGTAGTATTTACAGTATTACATGCTGGAGGAAAATTTGAAACTGATGGATATAAAGTATCAGGTGGATTACACGGAGTAGGTGCCAGTGTAGTTAACGCACTATCTAAATGGATGATGGTTGATATAAAAAGAGACAAGGAAGAATATACAATATCATTTAAAGATGGAGGACACCTTGACCAACCACTAACAAAAGTAGGAACAACTAATAAAACTGGTACTACAATTAGATTCTTACCTGATGATGAAATTTTTACAACTACTAATTTTTCGTATACAACAATATGTGAACGTATGCAAGAGTCTGCATTTCTATTAAAAGGTTTAACAATAGAAGTTATCGATGAAGAAGACGGATTATCTTCAAAATTTCATTATGAAAGAGGATTAGAAGAATTTGTTGAAGATATAAACAAAGGAAAAAATACACTTCATAATGTATTTGCTTTTGAAGCAACAAAAGATAGAATAGAAGTGGATATTGCTATGCAGTATACTGATACTTATAATGAAAACATAGTATCGTTTGTTAATAATGTAAAAACAACAGATGGTGGAACACATGAGGTAGGATTTAAAACAGCACTAACAAGAGTTTTTAACGATTATGCAAAACAAAATGGTTTAATAAAAGGAAATGCTAAAGCATTTGAAGGTAGTGATGTTCGTGAAGGATTAACTGCAGTAATAAGTCTAAAAATACCAGAAGACATCTTACAATTCGAAGGTCAAACTAAAGGAAAACTAGGGACTCCACAAGCAAGAACTATAGTTGATCAATTAACATCAGACAACCTTAGAGTGTATTTAGAAGAAAACAGAGCAATAGCAACTGAAATAATTGACAAGTCACTAAAAAGTAAAGTTGCAAGAGAAGCAGCAAAAAAAGCAAGAGAAGCAGCAAGAAATAACACAAAAAGTAAGAATAACAAAGAAAGAATATTATCTGAAAAACTTGCAAAAGCAACAGGAAGAGATTACAAACACAATGAATTATTCTTAGTCGAAGGTGATTCTGCCGGTGGATCAGCAAAAAGTTATAGAGACCGTGAACATCAAGCAATTCTTCCATTAAGAGGTAAAGTTTTAAATACTGAAAAAGCATCAGAAAAAGATATAGAAAACAATGCAGAACTAAGACAAATTGAGTATGCAATAGGAGCAGGAATTGGACAAAACTTTGATTATAAAGAATCAAATTATGGTAAAGTAATAATCATGACCGATGCCGATGTCGATGGTTCTCACATTCAAATATTATTAATAACTTTCTTCTACAAATTTATGAGACCATTAATTGAACATGGAATGCTATTTATTGCAACCCCTCCATTATATTCAATTGAAACAGGTAAAAAAGGAGAAAAGGAATACATTGCAACTAATGAAGACTTAGAAAAAAGACGTCAAGAGCTTGGTAATAAACCATATAAATTACAAAGATTTAAAGGTTTAGGTGAAATGGATGCAGATGAGTTGTATGATACAACTATGTCTCCAAAAAATAGAAGATTAATAAGAGTAACTTTAACTGATGCAGCTCTAGCTGAAAAAAGAATCCACGTACTTATGGGAGACGAAGTTGCTCCACGTAAAGAATGGATAAATGAAAATGTAGACTTTACATTAGAAGACAATTTTAGAAAGTAGTGATAATATGGCAAGAAAAAAAGATGATTTTGTAAACAACATAGCAAGAGAAATAAATGACTATAGTCTAGATGAGATAATGGAAGAGGGATTTGGAAGATACTCTAAAGAGATTATTCAAGAGCGTGCTCTACCAGATGTAAGAGATGGTTTAAAACCAGTTCAAAGAAGAATTTTATTTGCAATGCATAAAGCAGGGTATACATATAACAAATCATATCAAAAGAGTGCTAAAGCAGTAGGTTATATAATGGGTAACTTCCATCCACACGGAGACTCATCAATATATGATGCATTAATTCACTTATCTCAACCATGGAAAATGCGAAAAACATTTATCGATATTCATGGAAATAATGGTTCAATAGATGGTGATGGTCCTGCCGCAATGCGTTATACTGAAGCAAGACTATCAAAAATTGCTGAAACAATGCTTGAAGATATTCAAAAAAATACAGTTGAAATGACTTATAACTTTGATGATACAGAATTAGAACCAACTGTATTACCTGCAAGATTTCCTAATCTTTTAATAAATGGCTCTCAAGGTATTTCAGCAGGATATGCAACAAATATCCCAACTCATAATCTAGGAGAAGTAATAGATGCAACAATCCATAGAATAGAAAATCCAAATTGCAGACTTGATACTATTATGAACTATGTACCAGGACCAGATTTTCCAACAGGTGGAGTAATAGAAGGAAGAGAAGACTTAGAAAAAGCTTACACAACAGGAAAAGGAAAAGTAGTTTTAAGAGCCGATTGTGAAATAGTAGAAGAAAAATCTCATAAACAAATCATTGTTCACTCAATTCCATATGGAGTTGTAAAAGATCAATTAACCAAAAAAATTACAGAAATAAGACTTGATAAAAAAATAGATGGTATAAATGATGTAATAGATGAATCTGACTATGAAAATATGGCTCGTTTAGTAATTGACTTAAAAAAAGGAGCTAACGCAGATTTAATATTAAAATATTTATATAAAAATACAGATCTACAAACAAATTATAATTTCAACATGGTTGCTATTGTAAATAGAAGACCTAAATATGTTGGTATATTAGAAATATTAGATGCATTTATCTCACATCAAAGAGAAGTTGTTACTCGTCGTACAAAATATGATAAAGAAAAAGCAGAAGCAAGACTAAATGTTTTAGAAGGTGTAATTAGAGCACTTTCAATATTAGATGATGTAATAAGAACAATCCGTGCTAGTAAAAATAAAGCAGATTCTATTGAAAACTTACAAAAAGAATATGAATTTAATTATGAACAAGCTAAGTACATCGTTGAAATGCAATTATATAGATTAACAAATACAGATATAATTGATGTTCAAAATGAAATAGAAGAATTAAAGAAAAAGATTGCTATATGGACACAAATTTTAAATAACGAAGAAGCATTAAAACATGTTATGATAACAGAGTTAAAATTAATCAAAAAAGAATATGCAGACCCACGTCGTACAAAGATTGTTGATGAAGTAACAAAAATAGAAATTGATGAAAAAGCAATGATCCCACAAGAAGATGTTGTAGTCTTAGTTACTAAAGATGGATATGTAAAAAGAACATCATTTAGAAGCTATACAGCATCAAACCCAGAAGACTTAACTATGAAAGATAATGATTATATATTAGGATTATATGAAATGAATACAATAGATACAATTTTATTATTTACATCATTTGGTAATTATTTACATATACCCGTACATTTAATTCCAGATTTAAAATGGAAAGATATGCCAAAACATGTATCTAATATCATTGAATTATCTCCTGGTGAAGAAATAATTGCAGTAGTACCTGCATATGACTTTAAATCAGACATTAACTTAATATTAACAACAAAAAATGGTATGATTAAAAGAACAGCCTTAAAAGATTTCCAATTACAAAGATATGGAAAAGCAACAAGTTGTATGAGATTAAAGGAAAATGATCAATTAATAAGTGTTTTACCAGAAAAATATGACACAATATTCTTAACAACAAATACAGGATATGGATTAAGCTTTAAAACAGAAGAAATTCCAGTAATCGGTTCAAAAGCAGCCGGAGTAAAAGCAATGATGTTAAAGGATGATTATATAGTTTCAGCAAATAACTTCTCATACCAAGCACAAGAATTCCTATCAGTAATTACACCAAATGGAACAGGAAAGAGAATTAGACTACAAGAATTTGAATTATCAGCACGTACAAGAAGAGGTATTCAAGTAATTAGAGAAGTTAAATCTAATCCATATTATATTTTAAAAACATTTATTGAAGATGCCAAGAACTACATTGGTCTAAAGAATCAAGATATAAATACAATTAAATTAACTGAATTACCAATAGCAGATAGACATTCAATTGGTAGTCAAATATCAAAGCATGAAATTCAAGACGCATTTGTAATCGCAAGCTTAGAAAGAAAAGAAGAAGAACAATCACAGATGGAGTCTCTTGCAAGCGATGAGCCAAAAATTGTAAAAATAATAGAAGAAAAAGAAATTCCTAAAAAAGAAAAAGTTGATTTAAAAGCAATAGATGATAGGCTAATGACTATAGATGACTTTCTAAATTAATAAAAAATAGACTATATAATATATAGTTTATTTTTTTTTAATTTGTGATAAAATAAGAAACATTAAAAAATGGGGTAATAAGTATGACAAGTATAGATTTTACAACTGAAGAAAGTGTAAATTACATTTTAAATTATAGTGAAATGCTAATAAATGAAATGTCAAAGAAAAAAACAAGAAACACTACAACAGAACAATCAATAAGAAATAAAGTTTATGAATATGTAAGAAAATAAAGATGAAAAAGTCTTTTTTTTTATTAAAAACATAAAATATATTGGTGATAATATGTCAAAAGAATCATTTAAATTATTTGCGAAAGACCACCCAGAATTAGCAGAAAAAGTATTAAGAGGAACTGTTTCTTGGCAACAACTATATGAAATATACGAAATATATGGAGAAAATAATTCTATTTGGACAAATTATATAGAAAATAATAAAGTATTTGAGACAACAAGTTTTAAAGAACTATTTAATACACTAAAAAACATAGATATGGAATCAGTGCAAAAAGGAATAAATAACTTGCAAAAAACAATAACACTACTGCAGGATATAGGAGTGAACAAAAAAGAAACACCATATGAAGCAAGACCAATATATAAAAGGTTTGAAGATTAATGGATGATGACACTTTAAAAATAATTAGAAACACACCATATATTTATGATTTTTTAAGAGAAGATTCATCTCATTACAAGGAACTATTTAGAAATAAAGACTATATTAAAAAAGTTGATTCACTAGCTAAAGAAAAATATAAATTAAGAAGAATAGATAAAATAGAAAAATTAAGTGAAAACTTAGACTTAATAAAAACATTTATAGATGTTTTAAAGTAGATTATGTGTTAAAATATAAAACATGGAAGAATTAATTGAAAAAGTAGAAAATTTAAAAGACGAACTAGATAAAAATGAATCTATTGTTAATATTAAAAAATTAAATAAGAAAATAAAAGAAGATAAAGAACTAAGAACTCTATTAGAAAAATATAAAAATACTAATAATATTAATGTAAAAGAAGAAATTATGTCTAATGAATTATTTAAAAAATATAAAGAAGAAGAAACTAATATAAACTTTATAATATTAGAAATAAACAAAAGACTAAAAGAAATTAATAGTAAAGGTAAGTGTCATAGATGAAAGTAATAAGTGGAAAATATAAAGGAAGAAAGCTAGATGGTTTTGATATAGAAGGAACTCGTCCTACAATGGATAGAGTAAAAGAAAGTCTATTTGCAATTATTCAAAATTATATAAGTGACAGCATAGTTTTAGACTTATTTGCAGGAAGTGGAAATTTAGGAATAGAAGCTTTAAGTGAAGGAGCAAAATACGCATACTTAGTAGACAAGAATATAAAATGTATAAAAACTATAGAAAAAAACATTAATAATATTGGGATAGAAAATGCAAAAGTAATTCATAATGATTATAGGAAGGTATTAAAAGATATAAATAAAAAATTTGATTTAATATTCCTAGATCCACCATATAAAACTAATTGTATAGAAGAAAGTATCAAATTAATTGATGAGTATGATTTACTAAATGATAATGGAATAATAGTATGCGAAAGCGATAATCTAGATAAAATTATATATACGGATAAATTTAGCACTATAAAAGATAGACATTATGGAGATAAATATATAGTTTTACTAAAAAAAATATGATAAAATAATCTATATAGTAAGATAATATCTTAAGGTATAGGTGATATAAATGAAGAAACTGAATAAAAAAGGATTTGCTATATCGACATTAATATATGGTTTATCAATATTAGGTTTATTACTGATTACAATGTTAATGTCGACTTTATCAAACACAAGGTCAAATTCAAAAGAAATGTCAAATGCTATAGAAGATGATCTAAATAGATATAGTAGAACATCAGTTGCCTTTTCTAGTTCAACGAAAGCTCAAGAATTTGTTGTACCAGATGGAGAATCAGGATGGTATAGAATAGAATTATGGGGAGCACAAGGAAGTAATGGAGAAGGAGGAAAAGGTGCTTATACAACTGGAATTATTGAATTACAAGAAGGAGAATCTCTTTATTTCTATGTAGGAAAAAAAGGAGCAAAAGGAGAAGGAGGAGAAGAAACATCAGTAAGAGTAGAAAGTGGAAATGATGATAACTCAAAATCTTCAAGAATTATGGTAGCAGGTGGAGGAGGTAGTAAATATACATCTCCTGGAACAACAATATCAAAATATACAGCAACAATTAATGAAAAGAACTTTTCTATTGATAGCAGTAATAAAATAAGTTTAGAAGGAAATTTAATAGGAACCACGTATAATTCAGTTAATTCAGTTGGAAATGAATATCCAATAACATATAATAACTCAATCAATAATAAAGCTGGAGGAAAAGGCTATTACAATGGAAAAAACGAAAATGAAGGAGGAACTTCCTTTATCTCAGGTTATGCAGGATCAAAAGCTTATAGCAAAGGTGTCCCATCTGGTGCTAAATATACTTACTATGAATACTCATATAATACAGGTTATTCAAATACTGCTGGTAAATCATACTATTTTTATGATGGAATGATGTTAGAAGGAGTAAAAAGTGGAGATGGTTTAGCAAGAATACAAAGAGTTGTTAGAAAAACAGATGATATTCAAGCATTACCACGTCAGAATAAAAAATTAAATGGAGTAAAATCAATCCAAGACTGTACTAACAATTATGTAGCAAACACGACAAGTATCATATTAATAAAAGACGGAAACATTATAAATCCTGCATCATCATCACAAACACCAGATAGAAAATGTATCACCTATAATTTAAGTACCCCAACAGACCTAGATGAAATTGCAGTGTGGCATGGAACTCCTGGAATAGATTATAAAAATCATACTATAACCGTAACTAACAATGCAGGACCTGCTACATTAAAAGGAGCTGGAAATGGAGTATCAACATCTGTTACAGAAACTCCAACAGGAATTCATATATCTGCATATCAACCAGATTATACAGAAACAAATGTTCCAACAGGAGATTATTATATTTTTGCAGTAACATCAGAAACAAAAGTTTTAACAACACCATTAGCATCAGACCAATCATCAAATGGTATAACCTTTAGTGAGCTAAATGGAGGAAATAATCAAACTTGGGAAATAAGTCCAATTGCCTGTAAATTATATGATAGTAGTACTGCTCAAGAAGATTGTGCAAAAAATAATACAGGGGTTCCAACAAAAACACCAACAGAATACAAAATAGAAGATTTATTAAGATTTAATGCTTTAACGATACTTAACGATGAGAATAAAGTCAATAATATCATAGGTGCCGATAATAACTTTAATGATTTAACAAGAAATCCCCCAACAATATGGCAAATAGAATCTCTAAAGAATAATACATTTAAAATTAAATCATCGGCAGTAATGTTTAGTAGTACATTAAAAGCAGATGGCCTCGTATATGATAGTAATGAAAATAGATTAATGATTGCCCAAGAAGGTGCAAAAGAGTATGCAAGATTCTATTTATATAGACTTAATTTTTAGTAGTAATAACATGTTTATTACTACTTTTAATTTCTTAGCACAAAGGGTTGACAAGTGCTAAGAAAAGTACTATATTTATATTAGCACTAGAGATTAAATAGTGCTAGGAGGTTGATGTTATGTTGACTGAAAGACAAAACACAATTCTAAAACTAATAGTAGAAAAATATATTAAAGACCCAGTTCCAGTAGGGTCAAAACATATATCTAAAATAGTAAAATGTTCAAGTGCAACAATAAGAAATGAAATGGGTGTACTTGAAGATATGGGATTGTTAGAAAAGACTCATACATCATCTGGTAGAGTTCCAAGCGAAGCTGGATATCGTTATTATGTAGATAATTTAATGGAATTAAAAAAGATGAATGCAGAAGATATGTTAAAACTTCAAATAGTCTTCAAAAATCAGCAACTTGCACTATCTGATGTAATAACAAAGTCATTGCAAGTTATATCAGATATGACAAACTATACTACTGTAGTACTAGGTAGTACTTCTCATGAGAATCTTCTTAAACAAATAGAAGTAGTTCCGATTGATGATGTTAGTATGATTGTAATAATAGTTACTGATAAAGGACATGTGGAACATAAAAATATTAATTTAAAAGATGTTTCACTAGACGAAATCAAAAAAACAGTTGGCCTAATAAATAACTTAATCTCTGGTACTCCAATTGATGAAGTAAGTAAAAAATTGGAATTTGAAATAAAACCTATTATAGGAAAATATGTAAAACAACATGAACAACTATACAATGCTTTCTATCATGTATTTACAGACTTTACTAATCAAGAAGTAAATGTCATGGGAAGAAGCAAAATGCTAGAGCAGCCTGAATTTTCAACTAACATAGAAACTATTAAGAATGTATTTAATAAATTAGAAGATAAAGAATTATTAAAAAACATTGAAGAAGACGATGACAACAATATAAAAGTATATATTGGAAATGAAAATAATATAGATAGTGATATGACAGTTATAAAAACTAAGTTTAAAAAAGGAAAAGAAGAAGGAACAATAGCAATAATCGGACCAAAGAGAATGGAATACGACAGAGTTGTAGGCATGCTTGAATACATGAAAGAAAATATAGAAAGGTAGGCTGTTATGGATAAAAAAGAAAAGAAAAAAGAAAAATTATTCAAAAAACAAATGCCTTCAGAAAAAGAAGTAAAAAAAGAAAATGTACAACCTACAGACAATGTAGAAGTACTTGAAGAAGAACATTTTAAAAAAGAACAAACTGAAAGTACATTTGATGAAGATAAATATAAACAAGAAATTGCTAAATTAACAGATGAAAATAAAAAATTAGTTGAGAAAGTTCAACTAGCACAAGCAGAATTAATAAATTATAGAAGAAGAAAAGATGAAGAAGTATCATCAATGTTAAAATATGCTAATGTTGATTTAGTAACAGAAATTTTAAATGTAGTAGATAATTTTGAAAGAGCTGTAAATCATGCTGAAAAATCTACAAATGATGAAGTTAAAAAGTATAATGAAGGAATTAATCTAATTTATACTAACTTAAAATCAATTTTACAAAAATTTGGAGTAGAAGAAATCAACAATGTTGGAAGTATTTTTAATCCAAATGAAGAACAAGCTTTATTGACTGATTGTGTAGAAGATAAAGATGATGAAGTAGTACTAGAAGTATTACAAAAAGGATATAAATTAAAAGACAGAGTTATTAGACCTGCCTCAGTAAAAATTAATCAAAAATAAAAAAAGGAGAATGATAATATGTCAAAAATTATAGGTATAGATTTAGGAACAACAAACTCATGTGCAGCTGTACTAGAAGCAGGAGCACCAAAAGTTATTCCAAACCCAGAAGGATCAAGAACTACTCCTTCTGTAGTAGCATTTAAAAAAGGAGAAAGAATTGTTGGTGAATCAGCAAAACGTCAAGCATTAACTAACCCAAATACAGTAAGTTCAATTAAGAGAAAAATGGGTACAAATGAAAAGACAAAACTAGAAGGAAAAGATTATACACCAGAAGAAATTTCAGCAATGATTTTATCATACATTAAAGATTATTGTGAAAGTTATTTAGGAGAAAAAGTTGATAAAGCTGTAATTACAGTACCAGCATACTTCTCAGATGCACAAAGACAAGCAACTAAGAATGCAGGTAAAATTGCAGGACTTGAAGTTGAAAGAATTATTAATGAACCAACTGCAGCAGCATTATCTTATGGTCTTGAAAAAGATGAAGGACAAACAATCTTAGTATACGACTTAGGTGGAGGTACTTTCGATGTATCAATCCTTGAATTAGGTGATGGTGTATTTGAAGTTAAATCAACAAATGGTAATAACCACTTAGGTGGAGATGACTTTGACCAAAGAATTATTGATTATTTAGTAAAAGAATTCAAGAAAGAAAATGATATTGATTTAAGTGAAGATAAGATGGCAATGCAACGTCTTAAAGAAGTTGCTGAAAAAGCTAAAAAAGACTTATCAGGAATGGTATCTACTCAAGTTTCAGCACCATTTATTGCTAAAGGTGAAGATGGAGAACCTCTACACTTAGATATGACATTAACAAGAGCTAAATTTGAAGATTTAATTAGTGATTTAGTTGAATCAACATTAGAGCCAGTTCATAAAGCATTAAAAGATGCAAAAATGACTAAGAAAGATATCGACAAAGTAATTTTAGTAGGTGGATCTACTCGTGTACCAATGGTATATGACTTAATTACTAAAGAATTAGGAAAAGAACCATCACGTGAAGTAAACCCTGATGAAGTAGTAGCAATGGGTGCTGCAATTCAAGGTGGAGTTTTAACAGGTGATGTTAATGATATCGTATTACTTGATGTTACACCATTATCATTAGGACTTGAAACATTAGGTGGAGTAATGACAACATTAATTCCAAGAAATACAACAATTCCAACATCTAAGTCAGAAGTATTCTCAACTGCAGCAGATAATCAACCAGCAGTAGATATTCACGTATTACAAGGTGAAAGACCAATGGCTAATGACAACAAAACATTAGGAAGATTCCAATTAACAAATATTCCACCAGCACCAAGAGGAGTACCTCAAATCGAAGTTAAATTTGATATTGATGCTAACGGTATTGTAAATGTAACTGCAAAAGACCTTGGAACTAACAAGGAACAATCAATTACAATTACATCATCAACTAATTTAAGTGACGATGAAATTGAAAAGATGAGAAAAGAAGCAGAAGAAAATAAAGAAGCTGATGAAAAACGTAAAGAAGAAGCAGAAGTTAAAAACGAAGCTGAACAAATGGTTTTCCAAACAGAAAAAGCAATTAAAGATTTAGGAGATAAAGCTGATAAGAAAGAAGTAGAAGAAGCAGAAGATTTAATCAAAGACTTAAAGAAAGCTCTTGAAAAAGATGACATTGATGAAATAAAAGAACAAAAAGAAAAATTACAAGAAAAAGCAATGGCTCTAGCAACAAAAGTTTATGAAGAAGCAGCTAAATCTCGTCAAGCTGAAGAAAATGACTCAACAGAAAAAGAAGAAAAGAAAGACAAGAAGAAAGATAAAAAGAAAAAATCATCAGATGACGATGTTGAAGAAGCAGACATTGAAGAAGAATAATAAGTAAATTAGAAGTTCTAGAGATTAGAACTTCTAACTTTTATTGAAAAGGAAGTGGATTAAATGGCTGAAAAAAGAGATTATTATGAAGTATTAGGTGTATCTAAAACAGCCTCTGAACAAGAGATAAAAAGTGCCTTTAGAAAAAAAGCAAAAGAGTTCCACCCGGATTTAAATAAAGATGATCCAAATGCTGCTGAAAAATTTAAGGAAGCTCAAGAAGCATATTCTGTACTATCTGATGAAAGCAAAAGAAAAATGTATGATCAATATGGTCATGCAAGAGTAGGAAATGGTGGTCCAGGAGCAGGTGGATTCGGAGGATATTCTAACTTCGATGGAGCTGGTTTTGATTTCGGAGATATATTTGATTCTATATTTGGTGGTTCTACAGGTGGCTTTGGTGGATTCTCAAACTTTGGAGGTGGAAGTTCAAGACAAACTTCACGAGCAACTCGTGGTAGTGACATACTAATGCGAATGAATCTTACATTTGACGAAGCAATTTATGGATGTGAGAAAAAGTTTAACTTAGATGTAGTAGAAGATTGTGATGAGTGTCATGGTCATGGTGGTTTTGATAGAGAAGAATGTAAAACATGTCATGGACAAGGAACAATCACAACACAACAAAACACAATCCTAGGTTCATTTATGTCAAGAACAACATGTCCAGATTGTAATGGAACTGGTCACACTTATAAAAGAAAATGTTCTGAATGTAATGGTAAAGGAAAAATAAAGAAAAACAAAAAACTTACTATTAATATTTCCGAAGGAATTAATACAGGAGATAGACAAAGAGTATCTGGAAAAGGAAATCCAGGTACAAATGGAGGAGAAAACGGAGATTTATATATTGAATTCGTCGTATCAGACCATGACTATTTCGTAAGAGATAACGATGATATCTATCTTGAAGTACCATTAACATTAACAGAGGCTGTGCTTGGTTGTAAAAAAGAAATACCAACATTATATGGTAATGTAAAATTAAATATTTCTGCCGGTACAAATAGTGGTGATAAACAACGTATTAAAGGAAAAGGTGTAAATAACTCATATAGAAGACATAAAGGAGACATGTATGTAGTATTTAAAGTATATACACCAAAACGTCTATCTAGAGAACAAAAACAACTAATTCAAAAACTTTCAGAAACAAATATGGAAACAGATGAAATCAAAAGATTTAATAAATTTACAAGAGACAATGATGATTAAAAATTGTCTCTTTTTTGTTGCAAATGCAACACGTAAATAAATGAATAAATGATATACTTAAATTGGAAGGTGAAGTAAATGAAAAAATTTAATCTAGATAGACTTAATGCAAAAATGATTAAATTAGGAGAAAGTCCAATTAAATTAAAAAGAACAACATATAGAGGTCCAATAATAAAAAATAAAATGTTAAAAGGAAAAGATGGAAGTGAAGTAGGTACAAAAGGAGACATGTATCACAAAGTAATATTAGATAGAATATTACAAGAAGGAACACTAGATCATAATCCAAGACCACACTATGAAGACTTTTACGAAAACGCAACATATGATAAAGAAAAAAATACAGTGATAACAAGTGATAAAAAGAAAATAGAATTATCAAAAGCTCAACAAGTATTTGAAAAAGAAAAAGGGATAGAGGTATGGACTCCAGCTCATACAATAAGTGTAAATGATGGAATAGAATGTACTTATGACCTATCAAAAGGAGAAAGTCCAATGATTACACTACGTCCAATCGCAACAAAAGCATCAACTGCAGAAATTTTATGGATTTACCAAGTTGAAAGTAATGACTTAGTAGTATTTGATGAAATGCTTGGAAAACGTACATGGGATGATAATAAACCATTAGAAGAAAATAAAGTAAATAACTGGTGGATGGACTGGGCTGTAAAAGATAAAGATGGCAACTACGTATTAAATAAAGATGGTCATTATACAATAGAAAACTGCTATGGAGGAACAACTGCACCTAGACATATGATATATAAAGAAGTAATAGAGCCATTAAAGAAAATAAAGGAAAACAAATCAGGAGATAGTAGAAGACTTATTACTTGCTTATGGCAAATAGATGACTTTGAAAAACCACATGGACTAAAACCATGTGCATTCTTAACAATTTGGAATGTAAGACATGATTGGGATGGAAAAGACTATCTTGATATGACAATGGTTCAAAGATCAAGTGACTTTTGTACAGCAGGATGTATTAATCAAGTACAATATGCTGCTCTTCAGTTAATGGTCGCAAAAGCAACAGGATTTGAGCCAGGAAAATTCACATGGAAACCAGTAAATGTTCAAATATATGATAGACATATAGATCAAGCAATAGAATTAATGAATAGAGAACCAATAAAATGTAAAGCAACTATGAAAGTAGATGAAAACATAGAAAACTTTGAAGACTTTAATAAAGATAGTATAGAGTTTGTTGATTATCCAAAACAACTAGTCAAAGAAAAAAATCCACAATTAAAGTTTCCATTAGGGATTTAGGAGAAAAAATATGAAAAACATTACAATGATAGCCGCAGTAGGTAAGAATCTAGAACTTGGTAAAGATAATGATTTAATTTGGCATTTCAAAGAAGATATGAAGTTCTTTAAAGAAAACACTATCAATAAACCAATTGTTATGGGAATGAAAACATTAGAGTCACTTCCACACTTACTACCAAAAAGAACACATATCGTATTAACAAGACAAAATAAAAAATTAGACGATAGTATCATAATAGTTCATTCAATAGAAGAATTACTAGACTACATAAAAAAATATGATGACGAGGTAATGATAATTGGAGGAGCAAGCGTCTATAAGGAAATGCTTGAATACTCTGATAAATTAATATTAACAGAAATAGATGCAACACACGATGCAGATGTCTACTTTCCATCATTTAACAAAGAAGAATGGGATTCAATAGTAGTAGGGGAGCAAGAAGAAAATAATATCAAATATAAACATTTAGTTTATACAAGAAAAAAATAATAAAAAAGCTGATACATAGTTTATTCTATATATCAGTTTTATTTTTAATAAATCATTGTATGTAAAATTCTTTCAGTATTTTTAAAATTAAGTTTAGCAATATCTTTTAATTTATCTTCTCCATACTTCTCAACAACTTCTTCACCAATAGAATCTACGTCTTTTCCAGCTCCCTTAGGAAGAGGAATATGAATACTATCACATAACTTATCAAACTCTTTCAAAAATATATATCTACTAATAATAGACCCACAAGCAACAGCCATATTTTTATCTTCTGCTTTAGTCATAAAAGTAATATCTCTTTGAATAACTTTTTGATCCTTAATATAGTCATAATATCTAGCTTCTCTAGCAAACTCATCTACAATAATATAATCATATTTAGGTTTAACCTCATTAACTAACTGGTATAAAACACGATTGTGAAGTATTGCTTTAATCTTATTCATATTTATATCCTTAGTATATTTTTCGTTATATTCACTATTACTTAAAATAACACTTTTATATTTAATCTTTTTAGCAATCTCTGGTGCGATTTTAAGTATTTTACTATCATCTATTTTTTTAGAGTCCCCGACACCAAGCTTTTCTAAAAAAGGAATATCTTCTTTAGCAACAAAAGTTGCAGTGACAACAATCGGTCCAAAATAGTCCCCTGTACCAACTTCATCTGAACCAACAGCACTACAATTATAGTACTTAGCGTTTTCTTTTTTTCGCTCAGCCTGTTTTTCTTTAGTATTTTCTAAAGCGGTTCCCCACATAGCAGCATCAACATCAGCACTAACTCCTTGAAACATAACCTTTCCTGATTCATACATAGTAATTACAGTATCTTCTTCTTGTGCCTGGAAAACAACATAAGGTATTTTCTTATCACGAAATTTATCTTTATAATATTCAATCATTTTTTTCTTAATTTCATCATTTACTTTAATAACAACATTCATAATTTTTTATATAATACTAAAAGAATTATAATTAAATAAATTAATTATTTCATCCTTAGTAAGTCCTTCCTTTAATTTATTATCATATATACTCTTTATATCATTAGCATCAAAACTTAAAATATATGGATTCATATCAAATAAAATATTTATATTAGTAATACCTATATCTTTTAAAGTATTAATTAATTCTTTTACATCACTAACTTTTCTAGAAAGATAAAAAGGATTGCAAATAAATATATTTTTAATATGATTACTAAGACATCCACAATAACCCAAAACATCAATTAAAGTATAAATAACACTATCATCAACATTATTTATATCAGGATTAGAATCAATCATATTCTTAATTTCTTCTATCGAAAAGCCATATCTAATTAAAACATCCATCATATCACCTCAACAATTCTTCACGACTAATATGATATTTATCAAAAAATACTTTATCACTTGCGAATAAAAATACTTTTAAATCTTCAACAACAACATTATCTTCAAACAAATCTTTATAAAATTCATTTTCAATATTATTATCAGTAATAATACTATATCTCGCTTTTATAAAATCAAAACTAAAACTAAGAAGTCTACTATTATTAATAATCATATCAATTAATCCAATATTTCTATAAAATTCAATTTTTTCTTTCATATTAGATATACCATATCCAATAATAGCAGGAAAATTAATAGTCATCTTAATTAAATCATCTTTAGAAATATTAAGTTCTAAGAAATTATTCAATTTCCATTTTAAATAGTCACAAGTATAAAGTAGAATAAAAGGATTATTACATGTTATATTAATAATTTCATCTTTTAAAAATCCAAAATCTTCTAAATATTTAATCTTCGAATTAACTTCATCTAAATGACCACTTCCAAGAATCATAGGAATTTTCTTAACAATATTTATAATATCAATCTCAGAATATCCATAATTTATAAGATAAGAAAATTCATCATTAATATCAGTCAAATCTCCAAGAATAATTTTAGGAAGATAAGAAACAATTTTAATTAAATCATTATCTAAAAAACCAAACTTTTTCAAATCATCAAACTTCTTATTAATAATACTTAAACTACAATCAATAAGGTCTGGTTCAGAGTACAAAATATTAATAACGACTTCCTTACAATACCCTTTATCAATAAAATAATTAAATCTTTTCTTTATATAATAACTATCAACATTTAAAATATCTGTCTTAATAATTAATATACTTTTAATTTCTTTACTACTAAAACCTAAATCTTTAAAAAATATAATTTTATTTTTAATCTTTTCCAAAGAAAGTTCAATCAAATATGGATAATTTTTAATCATAGTAAAAGCATCTAATTTATTAAAACCCAACTTTGAAAGATCATTTACTCTTTGTTTAATATTTTCAATACTCATACTTATTATGTTAGGAATAATTTTTGTGATAGAAATAATATCTTTATTATCAAGACCATTTTTTCTTAAATAGCTCCCCATATTTTTAATATTGTAAAGTAGTGTTGCTTCGGAGCAATTATTAAGTGGATATGAATTTTTAATAAGTTCAAGTTCTTCATTATTGTATCCTAATGAAATCATATATTCATCTAACATAACATCACCTGTAAAATATTATAGCATAAAAGATGTAAATAGTTTATAATTAATATATAAGTAAAAGGAGGATAGAATGTTAAATATATTTGATGTAGGAATAATTTTACTCTTAATTATGTTTTTAATAGTAGGATTTAAAAACGGAGTAATAAGAGAAGCATTTGCTCTTGTTGGAATAATAGCAGTATTTATATTGTCATTTGTATTTAAAGGACTACTTGGAAATTTAATGTGTATTATACTACCATTTTTCAAATTATCTGGAGTAATAGAAGGATTTTCTGTAATAAATATCTTGATTTATCAAATAATTGCTTTCATGTTAGTATTTGCAATATTATTAACTATTTATGAAATATTCTTAAAAATATCAAAGTTTATCCAAAAATTAGTAAATTTAACAATAATATTAATACTACCATCTAAACTATTAGGAGCAGTAGTATCACTAATAAAAGGAGTAATTGTTTTATTTGCAGTATTTATAGTTTTAATGATTCCGTTAAAAAATTCAGAACTTTTCACTGGTAGTACTATGGTAAATCAAATATTATATAAGACACCAATACTATCACAGTCAAGTAATAATTTTATAAATACAGTAGAAGAAATTTATAATTTAGCAGAAAAAGTATCAAATAAAGAAATAAGTACAAATGACGCTAACTTGGAATTACTTGATATGATGCTAAAACATAAAATAGTAAATAAAAGTACAGTAGAAAGTCTAGTAAAATTACATAAATTAGATGATGTTAACAATATAGAAACAGTATTACAAAAATACTAAAAGGAGAGACTATGCAAGAAATAAGAAAGATAAACGACTTTTATGAAATAATAGAACATGATAAAGTATTAGTTATTTTTTACGCAGACTGGTCAGGACCTGCTAATATTTTACTTCAAGTAGCAGAAGATTTAAAAGAAGAACTACAAAGTTATGAAGTAGTAAAAGTAAATACAGATAAGCTTATGCAAATAACAAGAAAATATCATATAACTTCTGTACCAGCTTTAAAAGTATTTAAAAATGGAAAAATAACATTAGAGTCATTTGGAGTAAAGACAAGAGATGAACTAGCAAAACTATTAGCAGAAAACTAATAGTTTTTTTCTAGATATTTGTTATAATAGTATTATAGGAGTTGAGTATATGTACTGTACTAAATGTGGAAATAAGTTAGAAGAGACCAATCTTTTTTGTACTAAATGTGGAGCAAAAATAAACAGAGTTCAAAACAATAGTATTAATAATAACACTTCAAAAGAGATAGAAATATCAGAAGAAGAATTAGAACTAATAAAAAAACAACGTAATAATAGAGAAAATAGTCCAAGAACCAGTACAATTTACATTGTTAGTGTATTAGCAGTATTTATAGTTTTCTTAATAGGAGTTATTGGTACATCTTATTACACAAAGGACATAAATGGAAATAGTTACAAAGAAAAAGAATTAAAAGTAGCATATTAAAGTAGAACTTAATGGTTCTTCTTTTTTTGACAAAAACTATTCAAATTATTGATTTTTAAAGGAAAACTAGTGGGGTTAGAGTTAGTATGTAATAGTTATTATAAAAATAAAAAGAAGAAAATATATGTATTAATAGGGGAAAATTTATGAGTGAATATATTGATGATATAGAAATAACTGACGATGTATTTAAAAGATTTTATCAAGAAGAAAGTAAAGAAGAAAAAGAAGAAAGAATGAAAAAAGAAAGAGAAGATATAGAAAGAAGAGGATATCTTCCAGTAAATGATGAATTAGAAGAGTCTATGACTTCACCACAAGAAGATGTAGAAAAAAAACCAAGAAAATATATAATTGAAGAATGTATTCCAGCATGTAATGAATTATGGGGTAAAAATATTTATACATTTATGGTAAGTGATCATTTAAATGATGGAGAATGTTGGATTGAACTCGATGTAGATGCTTTATCAGACGATAATAAAAGTATTTATTTAGGTCTAGATTCAAACGAAGTAAAGAAATTTTCATATCATAAAGGAACAGTAAATTTTGGAGTTAGATGTGTAGGAAAAGAAGCCCAAGAAAAGTTATTAGAAATAGCCCAGAAATTTGAAATGCAAGATGTACAGGAAAAACTAGGTTATATTTCAGTAGAAAAGTTTTTAATGAATTATTGTGGTTGATATGAAGAATATGAAAATCCTGAGTATGTTGAAATGAAACCATCGTGGGAGATGGAAAATTTATCGCTTGATGAACTAGCAAACTATATGATGAAATATGATGAGTGGCAAAGGAGCATTCAAAGTATGAAAACATTGAAAAGATTTTGTAAAAAGAAACTAAATGAGCCATTAGATGAACTTGTAAAAGAACATGGTATGATACTAGAAGGCGAAAGAGTTTATTTAAGTAAATTTCATTATAATAAACATAAAAAATATGTAGAAAGCATATTTGAGGATAATAACGGTACAAATAATAGTACAAATAAGAGTTTATAGTAATTGACAAATTATGAAAATTAGATTATTATAACTCGCTGTAGAAAGAGGGATTAGGTATGGATGATATCGATTTTAAAGAAGAATATATAGATAGAAAAATAGATGGTTTAGATGCTAACAGAGTTAATTTAATTGAAAAAAATGTTTTTATAACAGCATTAGGAATAGCCGGGACATTAATATTAGGTGGAGCTGCATTTATGATTGGAAAATTAATAACAGAAATAGCAGTAACACTTGCATTATTTGATGCAGTAATTCCAGTTGCAACAATAATGACAGATATTGATAGAAATAGTCAAATAAAACAAATAAAAAAAGAAATGAAACATTTAAAAACATTAAAAAAACAAGGTATAAAGTCAACAAAAGAGTTAGATAGAAAGCGATTAGAAAAAATAAATGAGTATGAAGAACAACAGGAAGAAATTTCAGAAAAAAGTGGATTATATCCAATTCTTACAACAATACTTACAATAGCTTGGTTTATATCAACATGTGCATCTTTAATATCTCCAACTGCAGTATTAGTGTCAATTGGTAGTTTATTATTAACAACAGGAGTATTAGCAAAGTCAGCAGCCGATGATAATAAAATATTAGAGTTAGAAACATCAATTCAAAATTTAAAACATAATATAGAGCTAGGCTCAATATATGGATATACAGATGCTAAAAAAAGTGCAAAGACAAATACTAAAACAATAGAAAAAAACATTTCAAATACCAAAACTATGTCAAAAAGTAAAAATATTCAAGCAAGTCCATCTACTAACTTAGATAATTGTGAGTTAGTTGATGAATATTTAGAAAGTTTAGAGAAAAAAGAATATACCGACGAAAAAGCAAAAGAATTAATAAAAAAATAGGTGGGTGATAAAATGACAACAAAAGACTATTTAGCAGATAAATCAAAAAAAATTGATGAAGAAATAAAAAAATTAAAAGATGTATCTGGAAAAGAAACATTATGCACTCTAAGTTCCGCTTTTGTTGGAGCATTAGCGATGGGTTTCTTATTTACATCACTTTGGCCTCTAACAATAGGCTTTGCATCAATGTCAGCATATATTGCTAATAAAAAATCTGAAGAAAAAAAACTTAGATTAAGAAAAGTAAAAAGATTAGAATTAGAAAAGAAAAATATAGAAAAGATTCAAAATAAAACATTAAAATTAAATGGAACTCCTGAAAAAGCAAGAGTAAGAGATAAAAAGATTAAAGATTTAAAAGATGCCAAGAAAAAAGAAGAGGAAAAGGCTAGTGCTAGAAAATTAACATCAGCATTCTTTTTCGGAGGAGCAGCTCTAGCAACAGCCATAACACCAATTATTCCATTTGCGGCAATCATACCACCAATTGTATTATTATCAAATGTTGTAATAAATAATACAAAGAAAAAAGATGGTAAAACATCAGAACAATTAATAGAAGATTATGATTTAAATATAAATACATTAGAAACAAATAAAAAAGTAATTGATTTAGAAAAAAAAGCAATAGAAAAAAGAAAACAACAAAGAAGAACTCAACAACAAAATAGACCACAACAACAAGGCAGACAAAGACCAAATAGACAAGCTACACCTGTAAGAAATAATACTTCATCATATGAGGCTGCCATTAATAAATATGTCGAAAATTTAAGCAAACAAAAAGAAACAAGTAAAGTATCTCAAAAAGTTAAGAAATAAAATTTTTTTGAGTGTAAACTTTCTTGTTTTTTCTTGTTTAGGTATATTTAATTTGCTATACTTAAGGTGTCATAATGACAAGGAGGGTATAAATTAAATGAAATATGTTTATTTATTCACTGAAGGAAACGCAGATATGAGAAACCTTCTAGGTGGAAAAGGAGCTAACTTAGCAGAAATGACTAATATAGGATTACCTGTACCACAAGGTTTCACAATTACAACTGAGGCTTGCACAAAATACTACGAAGACGGACGTGAAATTAATGAAGACATCCAGAATGAAATCAATGAAAACATTAAAAAGATGGAAGAAATAACTGGTAAGAAATTTGGAGATAAAGAAAACCCTTTACTAGTATCAGTTAGATCTGGTGCCAGAGCATCAATGCCTGGTATGATGGACACAATTCTAAATTTAGGATTAAATGAAGAAGTTGTAGAAGTACTAGCAGAAAAGTCAAACAATCCAAGATGGGCATGGGATTGTTATAGAAGATTTATCCAAATGTATTCAGATGTAGTTATGGAAGTAGGTAAGAAATACTTTGAAGAACTAATCGATGAAATGAAAGCTAAAAAAGGTGTTAAATTAGATGTTGAATTAACAGCAGAAGATTTAAAAGAATTAGCAATGGCTTTCAAAGCTGAATATAAAGAAAAAATTGGAACTGATTTCCCAACTGATCCAAAAGAACAATTAATGGGAGCAATAAAAGCAGTATTCCGTTCTTGGGATAATCCACGTGCTAATGTTTATAGAAGAGATAATGACATTCCTTATTCTTGGGGAACAGCAGTTAACGTTCAATCAATGGCCTTTGGTAACATGGGTGATGACTGTGGAACAGGAGTTGCATTTACTCGTGACCCAGCAACAGGTAAAAAGGGATTATTTGGAGAATTCTTAACTAATGCACAAGGAGAAGATGTTGTTGCAGGTGTTCGTACACCAATGCATATAAGTGAAATGGAACAAAAATTCCCAGAAGCATTTGAAGAATTTAAAAAAGTTTGTCAAACTCTAGAAAATCATTATAGAGATATGCAAGATATGGAATTTACTATTGAGCATGGAAAACTTTATATGTTACAAACAAGAAATGGAAAAAGAACAGCTCAAGCTGCGTTAAAAATTGCTTGTGACTTAGTTGATGAAGGAATGCGTACTGAAGAAGAAGCAGGATTAATGATTGATCCTAGAAACTTAGATACATTATTACATCCACAATTTGATGTAGATGTTTTAAAAAATAGTACTCCAATCGGAAAAGGATTAGGAGCATCTCCAGGTGCAGCATGTGGTAAAGTAGTATTTACTGCAGAAACTGCAGAAAAATTAGGAATTGGTGGACAAGGAGAAAAAGTAATTTTAGTAAGACTTGAAACTTCACCAGAAGACATTAGTGGTATGAAAGCTTCACAAGGAATTCTTACAGTTCGTGGAGGTATGACATCACACGCTGCAGTAGTTGCTCGTGGTATGGGAACTTGCTGTGTATCAGGATGTGGTGATATCTATATGAATGAAGCAAAGAAAGAATTTACTTTAGCTGGAAAAACATATCATGAAGGAGATGTCATCTCAATTGATGGATCAACAGGAAATATTTACGATGGAGAAATTCCAACAGTAGATGCAACAATTGCAGGAGAATTTGGTCGTGTTATGGACTGGGCTGATAAATTTAGAAAGCTTGGTGTTAGAACAAATGCCGACAATCCAAAAGATACAAAAAAGGCTATTGAATTAGGTGCTGAAGGAATTGGATTATGTAGAACTGAGCATATGTTCTTTGATGAAGAAAGAATTCCTGCAATTAGAAAGATGATTTTATCTGAAACTGTAGAAGAAAGAGAAAAAGCTCTTAAAGAATTAATACCATTCCAAAAAGGTGACTTCAAAGCAATGTATAAAGAAGTAAAAGGTCGCCCAATGACAGTTCGTTATTTAGACCCTCCACTACATGAATTCTTACCAAAGGAAGAAAAAGACATTGAAGATTTAGCAAGAGATATGGGAGTAACAGTAGAACACTTAAAAGCAAAATGTGCTGAATTACATGAGTTCAATCCAATGATGGGACACAGAGGTTGTAGATTAGATGTTACTTATCCAGAAATTGCTAGAATGCAAACAAGAGCTTTAATGGAAGCAGCAATTGAAGTTCATGAAGAAGATGGATATGATACAACTCCAGAAATCATGATACCATTAGTTGGTGAAATTAAAGAGTTAAGATATGTTAAGAATATTGTAGTAGAAACAGCTGAACTTGTTAAAAAAGAAAAACATTCTGATATGGAATATCATATTGGTACAATGATTGAAATACCACGTGCCGCAATTACTGCTGATGAAATTGCAGAAGATGCTGAATTCTTCTCATTCGGAACAAATGATTTAACACAATTAACATTCGGTTTCTCAAGAGATGATGCAGGTAAATTCTTAGGTGCATACTATGATAAGAAGATTTATGAACAAGACCCATTCGCAAGAATTGACCAAAAAGGAGTAGGTGCACTTGTAAAAATAGCAGTTGAAAAAGGTAAACAAACAAGACCTAATATTAAATTAGGAATTTGTGGTGAACATGGTGGAGACCCATCAAGTGTAGAATTCTGTCACGAAATTGGTCTAACTTATGTATCTTGTTCTCCATTTAGAGTACCAATCGCAAGACTTGCTGCTGCACAAGCTGCAATCAAAGAAAAACAATCTAAATAAAATTAGATTAAAAAGAATTATCAATCAACAGATAATTCTTTTTTTTGAAATAAAGCATCTAAATATGTTTTATTGATTATAAAAATTATTATTGAAAATAAAAAGCAACAAAGATTAATAGAAAAACTTTATATTTTCTGGTAATATATAAGAAAACACTAGAAATATGAGGAGAAGTGTATGGTAAGAAATATTGTAAGAGACATTAACTTATTAAATAAAAAAGCCCAACCAGCAACAAAAGATGATTTAGAAATTGCAAAAGATTTAATGGACACATTAAAAGCCAATGAAAATAATTGTATAGGTATGGCAGCTAATATGATAGGTTACAATAAAGCGATTATTTGCGTATCGTTAGGTTTTATTAATATGCCAATGATAAATCCAGTTATAACAAAAAAGAAAAAGAAATATAAAACAAAAGAAAGCTGCCTATCATTGTTAGGAGAAAGAGAATGCGAAAGACATGAAGAGATTGAAGTAGAATATTATGATTTATCTTTTACAAAGAGACATGGAACATATCAAGGATTGGTTGCAGAAATAATTGAACATGAAGTAGACCACTTAAATGGAATAATAATTTAAAAATACTAGTGAAATTATAAAAACTATAGTATATAATAAATCTCACAAATATTTATTACATTAAAAATGTATATCAAAGGAGAAAAATATGCTAATAGTAATTACTGGATTAGATGGAAGTGGAACTTCAACAATTGCAAAAAAATTAAAAGAATTAGATAAAACTGCTCATATATTAAAGACACCAAGTACCGAATATAAATGTAGAGACCTAGTAGATGAGAAAGTAAAAAAAGTATCACCAGTTGGACATATGCTTTATTACTTATCATCAACTGTATATATGTCAGACTATATTAGAAAAAACTTTAATATAGAAAAAGAAAATGTTTATTTAATTAGATATTTAATTGACACAGTAGTATCAAACAGAGTTGCTGGTGTTCCAATAGAATTAGACTACAATATATACGGAAATAATATACTAAAACCAGATTTAACTTTATTTGTATCAGTAGATGAAGAAAAAAGACAAAAAAGAATTACAGAAAGAGGAAAAAGTATACTAGATAAAGTACTAGATGATGATATTACTCGTGAAAAATTTATTAAAGAATTTGAAAATAATTTAGACAAAGAAGCAACAATATATGTAGACAATAATAGTAGTGATATTGAACAAACAGCAAAAACTACATATAAGAAAATTATAAAATTTGAGAAAGTTTTAAATAAGACGAAAGACAACACATTTGATAGTATTACTTCAAATAAATACTTGTATAAAAAATATACATTTGATAATTATAATTTATCTAGTAATAATTCTAACATCTTTATTCTTTTAAAAAATATTAAAGAAACAGATAAAAGATATAATCCTATAGTTATATATGGAAAAAAAGGAACTGGTAAAACTCATTTAGTATCAGCAGCCGCAAATAATCTATTAAAAAGTGACGAAAAAATAGCATATATAAGGATAAAAGATTTTAAGGTGTTATGTCAAAAATATGAAAGAAAAGAAATGAAAGAACATGATTTTTCCGATGTAATAGATAAAATAAAGAAATCTAATTATATATTTTTTGAAGATATAGAAAATTTAGCAACTTCACCTTTTACAGAAAATAAATTTTATCATCTATTTAATGATTTGTATGAATCAGGTAAAAAAATAATTATTACATGTAATAAAGCACCAGACAAATTAAATAATATTGAACCAAGAATTATAACTAGACTATATTGGGGAATAAACTGGGATTTAGAAAAATATAATGATTAAGACATATAAATTTTTTAACAAGACTTTAAACTTTAAGGTCTTTTTTTTATACTTTTCAAAATTATATTACATAAAATTATTTTATATCACTACCTATAGATTTATAAAAAAAATTAATATATAATAAAAATAATAAATTTAGTTAATCTATTTTTAATAGTAAGACTAAAAGAAAGGGGAAAGTCAGTTGTCATAATTGATAAATTATAAGTGTGATTGATATATTTAATGTAATTATTATAATGAATGAAGCAAAAATAAAACTTGCTAAAGAAAAAAACAAGCCATATGACATAAATTTACAAATTAGAAAAAAATTAAAGGATAGAGCAATTTTCTATAAGATAGATAAAGAAGAAGCATATAAAATTTTACTAACTGTTGGTGTAGCAGAAGAGATGCTTATAGAAACATATGTAAAATTAGTTAATAGAGAAAAGTATGATAATTTAGTAATAACAGGAAAATTGAATCCAAATGACAATGATATAATTATAAGATTTTAGGAGGTAAAGTATGAATAAAAAATATATTGAAAGATTATATAAGGAAGTAGAAGAACAGTTAGATGAAGAATATAAAGTTGTTTTGGAACCATCTACTAATATAAAAGAAGATTATGTAGAATTAGATTGTATTAATTGGGAATTAGAAGATACAATGGTTGAGGTGGTTGATAGTTTAAAAAATAATAACAAATTAACTCTAGAAGAAAAAATATTAGAGGTATATAAATTTATTTGTTTAAATTACATTTATGATGATAATGTTTTATTCTTCTTTAAAAAAAGAAAAGATACGGAAGGAAATACATATTATATAGCAGTTGACTGGTATGGAAGAATTATTGATAAAAATTGGATTGAAAAAAGAAAAACTCACAATAGAAGAATATGCTATGAATTTTCGAGATTTTTTGCCAAAGCAATAAATATTTTAATAGGTAATAGAGAAGATATGGAATCATTTATTATTGGTTTAAAAGATAATACACATTACGTTACAGTAATAAGTGGGGATGATTATAGTGCAATCCTTGATTTAGATGATTTTAATAAAATTAAAGATTTAACAAGACTAAAAACTGGATTAACATTAGATGGTATAAGAATATTAAGAGATGATAAAAACATATTAAGAAATGCTATTGATAAATTCAATGAATCAAGAAAACAAACATTAATAGAAAAAAGTAATTCTAAAGAAACAATTGAATATTTTAGTAAAGCAATAAATACTATAAGAGAATATGACTTAGACTCTCAAGGATTTAATGAAATAATGAAAAAAATTATTGAAGATGAAGGAATAGATACTGATAGATTATGGAAATTAGAATCAGAAACACCAGAAAAAAGGTATGTAAGATGTATCGGCTTTGAATATAAAAATAAAAAATATATTGTTGATAGCGTATTACAAAAAATGTTTAGTGAAATTGATTCGGATTATGATGAGTCTTTATATATAACAAATCCTGAAGAACATTTATATGAATACTACGGAGGATAGTTATGAAGCAAGATATAAAAAAATTAGAAGAATTTAACGAATTAGTAACGATGAATAAAGGAGAAAGAGACATTGTAGTATATAATCCTAAGTGGACTGAGAATGAAAGTGATGAGTTCATAACAAAAGATTTAGTAGAATGGAAAATGACTCCAGAAACAGAAGAATATGTAAAAAAATTACTTTCAAATTTTCATATGTCTGATGAAACAAGAATAATAAGCCTTTATGAAGAATTAAGTAAAAAATATGTTTATGATGATAATTTAATTTCTTATATTCAAAAAGTAAGAGATGGAGTTTATACTGTACCAGATTGGTATGGTCGACAAATTGACGAAGTGTGGGAAAGTAACAGAAAAAATCATAATAGACGAGTATGTTTTGAGTTAGCAAGAGAATTTGCAGCAGGACTAAATGAAATCTTTAAAGACAATGACGACTATAATATATGTATATTATGGGATGTAGAGCAAACTCATTATTACGTAGGATTAACTTGCAGTGAGTATAGTCTAACCCTTGATATGGATGATTTTTCTGGTATTAAAGATTTAACAAGATTAAAAGCAGGACTAACACTTGAAGGAATAAAAATAATGCCTGGAACAGATAAAAATGCTGTTTTTAAATCAGAATTACAAAAATATAATGAAAGAAGAGAAAAATCAGGATATAACTTGATAAAAAAGCAAAGATTTATTTCTGAAAATGTTGATGAACCAGAACAAATTGAGTTTTTGAGAAAAGCAATGGAATTTATGACAGAAGATTTGGGCTTAGACTCACAAGGTGTATTTGAATATATGAAAGAATTAATAGGATGCTCCTTAGGTGGAAAAGCACGAGAAAAAATTTGGAAGAAAATTTCGAGGGACGAAGCAGATACAAGATACATTAGATGTCTACTTGTTAATAAAGGAGGAGAAACGTATCTAGTTGATGGTGATTCAAAAGAAGTAAGATTATTTGATAGAGAAGAACTTGAAAAAGAAGATAGAACGTATTTACCATTTGATGAACTTGAAAGAGATAGAAAGCCATATAGCGGAAAATAAATCTATTGCAAATTAAATAAAAAATATTATAATACTATTAACAATATTGTTAGTAGTATTTTTAATTTTATAAAACAAATAAAAAAAGAGGTTTCTATGAAAAAAATAAAAGAAATTTTAAATGAAGAAAATAATAAATTAAATATAAAAGATTATATAATACTTGGATTTATAATATTCACTTATACAATAATTTCATTTATAAATTTAGGAAATACAATAAGTCCAAATACTTTTTTTAAGATAGAATCTACAGATCAAGTAATAATGAAATTAAAGAACACAGATGACATCATAAGAATGAAAATATTTAATGGAGATGAAAGTGCAAAGTATCAAATATATACTTCTTTAGATGGAAAAGATTATAAATATATTAATGATTATGAAGGAACAGGAGCTTTTTCATGGCAAAGTGAAAAAATATTGTCTAAAGCTAAATTTATAAAATTATTATTTTTAGATGATTCATCAATTGGAGAAATTGCTTTTTATAACAACAAAAAAGAAAAAATAAAAATAGATCAAGTTCTATATAAAAATAAAAAAGTAACATCATTAACAGATGAGCAAAAGACTATTCCAAAAAAAATAAGTTATATGAACTCATCGTACTTTGATGAAATATATTTTGCAAGAACAGCTTATGAATATGTAAATGGAATAAACACGTATGAGTGGACACATCCACCTCTTGGAAAACTAATCCAGGCTATACCTATATACATAACAAAAAATATGTCTCCGTTTAACTATCGATTAATGGGAAACATTTCAGGAATATTACTAATTATTGTTATGTATCTATATGGAAAAGAATTATTTAAGAAAAGAAAATATGCTATATTTTCAGCACTTCTTATGATGTTTGATACATTTCATTTTGCTCAAACAAGAATGGGAACAGTAGACAGCCATTTAGTACTATTTATTTTGTTAGCATCACTCTTTATGATTAAATATGTAAAAACTGATAAAACAAAAAATTTACTATT
>ERZ808246.530-NODE-530-length-31570-cov-27.118864_pt1 | contig 31570 bp, 26 predicted proteins | sample MGYA00521083_ERZ808246 | MGnify/ENA primary metagenome ERZ808246 (study PRJEB31516, sample SAMN03275577) | gut metagenome | biome: mammalia-associated habitat; material: feces | host: Papio cynocephalus | place: Kenya | collected 2012-07-07 ...
ATGCCGCGTAGGGCACCAGCCGCAATCACGCGCCGCGCCCTGTGGCGGCGCAAAGCATGCACCCTCGGTAAAATCACTCCTTTGATGGGCAGGCACTAATTATCTCTTCGGGTAAAGACTTGCGTTAAAAATCTAATGAAATTTTAATGCAATCCTAACATTACGGAACCCGCCCGCGTCTGTTTACGGTGGCAAACAGGGATCCAACGGGGACGAAGCCAAAACACTACGGGAATTTGTCTGAATCGCCGCGGGAATCCGGACCACCCCTCCCGTTCCCCAAGAGGCCCCGCGCGGTTTTTGCACGCGCGGCGTTCCGGCGCAACGGCATCACCGTTCCGGCGAGACGCGGCTAACGCACGACTATCAGCACGCCGTCCTTGCCCTCGAAGGGCGAACGCCGATGGACGAAGAACGCCTTGCGCTTCCCATTCTTCGTCTGATATACCCCGAAACAATTCGACCGATTGGGCTCGCTTAATTCCGCCAATTCGTTGGACGTCGCCGGTGTGGCCAGTCCCAGCCAGCCGATTGCTTTCGCAGGCGGAAGATTCGTCGAGGCATAGATTATGCATTTGGGAAGCCCTGGGGCATTAGTCACAACAAAACCCATTTCATTCGTCGTAAGAGCTGGACCTTTAATCCATATATTCGTCAATGAAGAGCATCCGACAAATGGGCTGCTTTGTAATGTGTCCATCTTGAAATTCTTCGTGCCCACTACGAGAGATTGCAGTTTTGTCTGTCTGCAAAATGCGCATGTCCTAATTTCAATCTGGCTACCGGACAGATCCGCGGCCGTCAACCGGGACTCCCCTTCATATTCTCCTTGCCCAACCTGAAACGCGGAAACTCCTATATGTTGAACATTCGTCAACACCAGTTTACCCGCTACTGCCGTACCGGCGAAAGCCCGGTCTCCTATGTTGGTGATAGCCGGATTGACGATGCGCGCGACATCCGATGTAAGGCTGCAACAACCACTGAAAGCATCGTTTCGTATAGAACGCAAAGCGGTACACCCGCTTAAATCGACTTCCTTCAATCTATATGCGTATCGAAAGCCCTGAAGTGGAATTTCTTCCAACGGACCGGCTAGTTTCACGCTTTCCAAATTGGAATACTTTCCTTTTACAGTGGATAGCCCATTGAAAGCAAACGCGTACTCGCCTAGATGACACAGATTTGTCACATAGAGCGCACCTTTTACGGGCACCTTATAAAACGCATCATTCCCGATATTCGTCACGCCAGAATCAATGAGATTGCCGACATCCACCTGGAAATTTGTGCAACCTGAGAAGCAATAGTCGTCAAACGACTTCACATAAGGAAATTTCTCGGGTGTGAGCGTCTTGAGGGGCGTTTGCTGCGCCCACTGCTTCGGGAAGCGCACGACATTCGGCGAAATGACAATGTTGGTCACATAAACACCTTTGGTTGTCGCGTCTTTGAACATGCGCTCGGACAAGTCGAACATGTCCGGCGCTATGAATTCACGGCAATTCCGCGCCAGCGCTTCTGCCGATGCGGAAATGACCTTGTGTTCCGTATCTTTCTCTACATCCGTGAAGTCTATTTTCTTTGTACTCTCTTCATTCTTTCCCGTAAGCTGCAAACCCGTAATGTTATTCCCGGCGCCGTCCGTCAAGGTCACCTCCTTTGCCGGAAAAGAACACTTAGGATTGTCGTTCGTAAGCTTGCCGTCGACAAACCGCCAATCCGCCCATGCCGTGCCCAGTCCCAGCGCGGCAATCAGGACGGCAAGGGCCTTTTTCAGGTTTTTGTTTTGTTTTTTCATCTTTTTCCTCCTTTTTTGTCGCTTTTTGTCCTAGTTGTCCAACCCCATGATGCGCCGCGACGTGCGGACGGCGCAAAAGGCCTTCCCGCACATGGAACAGTAGTCCTCGCCGCCTTTGCCGTGGTCGCCTTCCGCACGTGTAGCCTGCCAACGCTTCCGCGCATGTTCCGGGTCGAGCGCGCACTTGAACTGCGCCTCCCAATTGAATGCGCGGCGCGCTTGGGCCATTTCCAGATCCCGGTCCGCGGCGCCTTTCAAACCGCGCGCCACATCGCCGGCGTGCGCGGCGATTTTGTAGGCGATCATGCCTTCGTGCACCTCCTGGGCGTTGGGCAGGCCCAAATGTTCCGCCGGCGTCACATAGCACAGGAGAGACGCCCCGTATGTCGCCGCGGCGGTCGCTCCGATGGCGGAAACGATATGGTCGTACCCCGGGGCGATGTCGATGACCACGGGTCCCAGGACGTAAAAAGGCGCCCCGTCGCAGAGTTCCTGCTCCTTTTCCATGTTCATCTGCACCTGGTTGAAGGGAATATGCCCCGGACCTTCCACCATGACCTGCACGCCCGCCGCACGCGTCCGGCGCACAAGTTCGCCCAAAACGGACAGTTCCCCGAACTGTGCCGCGTCGCTCGCATCCGCCAAACACCCTGGACGCAGTCCGTCCCCCAGCGAAACCGTCACGTCGTACTGGCGCAAAATCTCGCAAACCTCATTCCAGCGCGTATAAAGCGGGTTTTCCGCCTTGTTGTTCTGCATCCACTCCGCCATGATCGCCCCGCCGCGGGAAACGATCCCCATGACGCGCTTCTTGGCGAGCGGAATGTGCGCCAAAAGGAGTCCGGCATGGAGCGTCATGAAGTCCACGCCCTGTTTCGCCTGTTCCTCTATTACGCGCAAAAGGAGTTCCGGATCCATGACGGGGATGTCGCCCGGCGCGCGCGAAAGCGTTTCATAGACGGGAACCGTGCCGAGGGGAACCGTCGAAGCCTCGAGCATGCCCTGCCGGATGGATATGATATCCGCCCCGACCGAAAGATCCATGACAAAATCGGCGCCGGCTTTCAGGGCGATGGCGAGCTTGTCCAGCTCGTCGCCCTTGCCCGAACAGGTCGGGGAACGCCCGAGATTGGCGTTGACTTTCGTGCGGAACATGCGCCCCACGCCCATCGGATGCGCATTTTTATGGTTTACGTTCAACGGAATCACCGCGCGTCCGCTTGCAACCGCCGCGCGCACCTCCTCGGGCGTCAACCCCTCGTCCGCCGCGACTTGGCGCATCGCATCCGTTATGATTCCCTTCCGGGCCGATTCCAACTGAGTCATGATACCTTCTCCTTAATCGCAAAACAATTCTAATTGCCGCTCCGCCTGCGCCCGCAACATGGAAAATCCGTTTTCCGTCTTGCAACCCGCCTTGCGGGCATGCACGATAAGCGGCGTTTCTTCCGGTACATACACGAGGTCGTAGACGTATTCGCGTCCCGTGAACGCAAAGTCGGGAATCGGATCCTGGTTTGTCGCGTTCACGACAAGATCCGCCGTTTCCATCGTCCGGATCGCCGTAAAACCATGCTTTTTTGCGAGCGCCTCAGCCTTTTCGTAGGTGCGATTCAGGATTTTGACGGAGGCCCCCAGTTCCTGCAGGGCTTGCGCGACCGCCTTGGCCGCCCCTCCCGCCCCCAAAAGAACGACCGAAAGCCCTTTGAACGAGCGCTTGCCCGTAAACGCCATGAGCGCCGTGGCTATGCCGTCTTTATCCGTATTATAGCCGATTTTGCGTCCATCCGCCGTGAAAACGACCGTATTCACCGCCCCGATGGCACGCGCGGCGGGGTCGATTTCGTCCAAATACCGCATAACGGCTTCCTTGTGGGGAATCGTGACGGCCAGCCCCTTGACATTGCACCGCTTGGCAAAAGCAAGAGCCTCTTCTATAGTCGGCGCGGGATAGGCGATCATCTCGGCCCGACGACCTGCCGCGGCATGTGCGGCATTGTGCAGTTCGGGACTGCGGGTTTTCAAAAGCGGCCACCCCGTCACGGCGTAAAGATCCATCTTGAACGCGTCGAAAAAGTCCGGATAGGACTTCTTTACGCACGAAGCCGTGTGGATGATTGTCGGCGTATCGCCCGTCGTGGCCAAAATCGCCGCGGCCATGGCTATACGGTGGTCGTTTTGGGGGTCTACATCATGGGAATTGGCGAAAACGGCATCCATCGCCGCCAAACGGTCGCTTTCCTTGAGCCGCAAGCGTTCCGTCCCGGTAAAGACCGCCTTCCCGCCCAAGGCGAAGTTTACGGCCGCCAGCGCCGGATAGTTGTCCGGGCATTCCGAAACGTCGATCGCCTCTGCCGGCGCGCCGGATTTGTTGGCGCGTTGAATGCGCGCGACAAGGTCCGTTACCACGCGGTCGGGCTGGCGCGATTCGGCGGAAAGCCCCTTGATCTGAATCTCGCTCCCGAGCGCATTCGCCGCAAACCAAAACGCCGCGCCGCTCCAGTCGCGTTCCGGCCGGACATTCCCGGGCGAAACGTACTTCTGGTTCCCCGGCACGTGGAAGCCCGTAGCCGTCGGCAAGACCTGGACGCCATACTGGTCCAGAACCGCGAGCGTCATCTCGACATACCCCTTCGATTGCAGGGGGGTCGTAAAGCGTATTTCCGAGTCGCCCGGCAGAAGCGGGAGCGCGAAAAGAAGCCCTGTCACGAACTGGCTTGAAATATCGCCGCGCAATTCATGCAAACCCGCCTTCAGATCCTCGTAGGAAATCATGGGACGTTCGGCCAGGCGTCCGCGGCGGATGAAGGAGGCTTTGACGCCCAATGCCGCGGCAAGCGGCGCGAAAAAGCGCAAAGTCGAGCCGCTTTCCCCGCAATCCAGGGTCGCCGTCGGCAAGCCTGCCGTCCGTGCGGCGGAAAGCGCCGCGATGCAACGCCGGGTGGCGATAAGGTCCGCCGCTTCCGTCTGCGGATCGCCCAGACGCGAGACGTCCCCACCCGCCAGAAACTCGGCGATGAGCAGCCGGTGCAGGTGCGATTTGGATACGGGAGGCGTAAGGGCGCCCCGCAAGGGACGCGGCAAGATGATGCGCGTATCCGCATCCACATGATGGGGAAAAGAGGCATAGTGCGCACGCCGCTCGGCCGCCTTATTCCCAAGCGGACGCGTACCCTTGGCGGCCGCAATCCGTTCCGCCAGCGTGTCGTCATCCACATCCAATACGACTACAAATCCGTGTTCTTCGGCATATGCGCGGCACACCGGATCCAGCAACGTTCCCCCTCCAAGCGAAACGATAGGCGCCTTTACCTGTTCCAGAGTCTCCCGCTCTATCCGGCGGAAACCCGCCTCGCCCTCCGCGCCGAATATTTCGGGGATGGACCGCCCTTCGCGGCGCACGATTTCCTCGTCCAAATCCACGCTCATGCGCCCCCACTGGCGCGAAAGATTCCGCGCCAATGTCGATTTCCCGCTCGCCGGTGGTCCGTAAATGTACAATGTCTTCATCTTTCCATACCCTCTTACGCGTGAACGGGCGACGATTCGCGCGAATGCACCTGGCTTCTGTAGAGCGACCAGCCGTTGTTCAGCCAAAAGCTGATTCCGCACACCCACATGGCCGGCAAAAGCAGCTGATGATTCCCCGAGATCTCGGCCACGATGACTATGGCCGTCAAAGGCACGCGAATGGCGGACGCCACAAAGCCCGCCATGCCCACGAGCGCAAACGCCGCGGGCTGAACGCAGAACGAGGCCGGCAAAAACGCCGAGAACAAAAGCCCCGTCGCCGCGCCTACTGCGCCCCCGCAGACGAGCGCCGGTGCGAATACGCCTCCCGATCCGCCCGAGCCGACCGTAAAGGATGTCGCGACAACCTTCAAGACGAATAGCAGAAAGAAGGTGGATGCGATCCGCAAAACCGGCGCCTGCGCCAACGCTTCCGGTTCAAGACGAAAGGCGGACTGGATAAGCGGGTAGCCCGGACCCAGGATATCCGGAATCCAAAAGCCGATGAGCCCGGTCGCAAGACCGCCGGCGACTACCTTCGCCGCGCCAGGCAGACGGCTCATGCCGAAGCGTTTCTCCGTGCCGCGGAAGAAGCTGATGTAAAAGCGCGCCGCAAAGGTTACAATGATCGCGAGCACGAAATAAGGCACGAGCACAAGCCCCGTCTCATATACGTTGTCCGCCGAAAGGACAAAAAGCGATCCCCAGCCGAAGAAACAGGCGTAAATCGTGTAGCTCAACGCCGCGGCCACAAAACACGGCAAAACCGTCTCGTATTCGATATCGCTGGATGAGTAGAAGATTTCGAAACCGAATATCGCCCCCGCAAGCGGAGCCTGGAAAAGCGCCGCGATACCCGCCGCCAAACCCGCCGCCATGAGAATCCGCCGCGCGCGGAGCGTCAGATTGCATTTCCGCGCGACCACGCTGCCTACCGCGGCGCCCAAAAGCGTGACTGGCCCCTCGTAGCCCGCCGAACCGCCGCTCGCGACCGTCAGAACCGAAGCGACGGACTTCACCGGTATGACCGTCCCGGTGACGTACCCGCCACGCTGATGGTACGCGCGTATCGCGCTGTCCGTTCCCCGGGCGTTCTCCAGCTTTGTGAAACGCCGTATCAGCAAATAGCCCGCAAGCGCGCCCGCCGCCGGCAAAAACAACATCACCCACCGGGAACAATCCCCGAGCGAGACAGCCGAAAACCCCTGCGCAAGCTGTTGAATGTCGGGTAACGTCCCATCCTCGCGCGGCCGGACGAACGAACCGATCAGGACGTGCGTTCCAAAATCTATCATGTAACGGAACGCGACGACAACCAGCCCCGTCAGCACGCCAATCAAAGCCGCCTCGCCAAAATATTGCCCCGTGCGGAAAGAGAGCCCCTTTCCCGCACGAAAAAACTTCCAGCTAGATAGTGATATGTCGCGAAGCATGCTTGCGTATATTATATCATAGTTGCCGGGCGGATGCTTGCCTAAATTCCACCCGCCGCAAAAAACGTATTTGCAAATAGGTGAACCCGATCAACGCAACGCCCAGAAACCACGCCATTGTCGTCGCCATGGAGAAGCGCAGATTGTTGTACGCTTCTTTCCAAATCTGGAGGGACAAGACCTGCGTCGCGTCGCCGGGCCCGCCGAACGTGAGGAGGAAGATGGATCCCATGCCCTGGAAAGCCGCAATGAACGCCCCGACGAAATTGATGACCATGAGCGGCGCCAGCTGGGGGAAGGTCACATGGCGGAAGCGCGCCCAGATCCCCGCCCCGTCCAGCGCCGCCGCCTCGTAATAGTCGCGCGGCAGGGATTCCAAGGCGGCGATGTAAATGAGCGAAGCCATGCCTGCCCCCGACCAAACGCCCGGCAGAATGCAGCAGACCATCGCAAGCGCGGGATCCTGAAGCCAAGCCTGCCGCGTCCCCCCAAGCGACAGGACTACGCGATTGAGAAGCCCGTCTTCCGTGGGATCGAACATCAACTTCCACAAAAGCGTCACGACAAGGGCGCTCGTCAAGTGCGGCAGAAAATAGAGGAACCGAAAGAACACGCGTCCGCGCGGAATCTCGCAGAGCCCGACCGCCAGCAGAACCGGCAGCGAAAAGCCCAATGCCAAGGTCGCGGCGACATACTCGAACGTGCGCGCCCACGCGCTCCAAAAGGCGGAATCCGTCGCCACGCGGATGAAATTGTCCAATCCCGCCCAGGTCGCCGCGCCGACTATCTTGTAGTCCTGAAACGCCATGATCGCCCCTTTGGCGAGCGGATAGTAGCTCCAGACGAGAATGGACGCCAACGCCGGGAGCAGAAAGGCCCACGGCGACCAGGCGAACCGCCGCGGCGCCTCCCGGGCCGCGCTCCGCCGCGTCTGCACGGCCTGCCGGATCGCAAGCCCCGCCGCAATGAGCAAACAGAACGAAATCGCGCCGAAGATCATCCGCGCATAGGGGCGGGCATGCTCCACGCGCAATGTATCACCGGCAAACATCAGACCCCGGTTCGCGTCTTCGGTAATCGAGCGGAGCGCAGCGGCGCAATCCAGCCTTTTCCCGGCTTCCGAAAGGAGGACCCCCAAGAATCGCCGCTGGACAAGGTCGCTCGCGCCTTGCCAAAACCCGACCCACGGTTCCGTCGCCGCCTTGATTTTCCCCGCCGCCAAATCCGCATACATCTGGCGGATGCCGGACGGAATCCGCGCGAGTTCCCGCGTGAAGCCCAAGCGCTCCAAATCCGCCGGATTGCACCACATGCCGCGTCCTTCCGCCACGTTCCGCCGCACATCCTCGTCCGCTAGTTCCGGCGAAGCGAGAGCCTGCAGACACCTGAATATCAAATCGCGCTCGGCTTTCGGTCGGCGCCCCGCGCTTTCGCTCATCGCGTAAAAATGCTTGTGCGCCTGCAAAACGCGCACGCCCCCGTCGTCCGCCGCGGGAAACGGCATGATGCCGATCGTCTCCGGCGGCATGTTCAATGTCTCCGTCAGGCGCCGCACGAGATCTTCCCCGCCGAATACGCATACGATTTCTCCCGCCGTGAACAGGCGCCCTATCTCATCCGCCAGGGACAGCGTCGGCAGCCCGCGCACGACATCCCGCCGTACGAGATCCTGCAGAAAGGACGCCGCGCGCAAGGCTGCCGGGGAGTCGAAACACGCTTCCCACGTACCGTCCGCGCGGCACCTGACGACATCCCCCCCGGCGGACTGCACCCACGGCAAAAACCCCCACGGACGATTCTCTATCGCGAACGCCCGCCGCCCCGCACGCGTCAATTTCAGGCACCAATCCCGGAAGGCGGACCATGTCCGCGGCGGATTCTCCGGGTCCAGCCCCGCCGCCGCGACTAGATCTTTGCGGTACACAAGCCCGTAATACGAAATCCCTGGCGTCGGCAACGCCAGCACATGTCCGTCCTTCACCCGGACGCGGTCCCACAACGAAAAAGCGGCCGGCTTCGCGTTCGTGGAGGACGGTTGGACCCACTCGTCCAGCGGATAGACGAAACCCTCTTCCGCGTCGTGCCGCAGAATATGGAACCATGCCTTGTAGATGTCGGGGGCCGTACCGCCCGCCAGCGCGAGCATGAACGTCGCCCGTCCGCCCGCGCCCGGCAAGGTCAAACCGCCCCACTTCACCGGCTCCAGTTCCGGCTCCGCGCGCGCCAGTTCGACTATCCGGCGCGTCGCCGGCTCTTCCGGATGCTCCGGATCGTAGGAGAAAAGGAAACTGACCTCCGTTTTCGCGAAGGTCAGCGCCGGCAACGCAAAAAACAAAGCGGCCAGTCTAGACCGTACGCGCGACGAGCCCATCCGCAACCTGCTTGACGATCGCTTCGCCCTTCAAGACGCCCAGAACGGCGAGCGCGAACGCGAGCGCCGCGCCCGGCGCCTGTCCTGTGACGATCCGCCCGTCCACGACGACGGGCACGCCCGCGCAGGGACGATCCAAGCCGACGGCGCAAGACGGATAGCATGTCACCCGCTGGCCCGGCTCCAGCACGCCCGCCTCGACGAGCACGAGCGGCGCGGCGCAAATCGCCGCGAGAAGCCGCCCTTCCGCCTTTTGCCGGCGCACCCTCTCGAGCAACGCCCCGCACCGGCGCATGTTTTCCACGCCCGGACCGCCCGGCAGAACGAGCGCGTCGTATTCGGCGGGCGACACCTCCGCAAAGAGGGCGTCCGCGCGGAGAATCATGCCGTGCGCGCCTTCGACCTCCAGGCTGGGCGCGAGCGCGGCCGTGACGACGTGCACGCCGCCGCGCCGCAAAACATCAATCAGCGTGACGGCTTCCATCTCCTCGAAGCCGTCCGTCAATGGCACCAACGCCCGGATCATGGACAATCCCCCTTCCTTGCCGCAGGCGCGATCAGATGAGGTTGCGCGCCTCGTTGCACTTCATCTTGCGGCCGTCGATTTCCTTGTCGTTCAACGCCGCGATGGCCGCCTCCGCTTCCGCACGATTCGGCATCTGCACGAATCCGAATCCCTTCGATTTGCCGTTGTAGCGGTTTGTGATCAACCGGACGAGGGACACCTTTCCGTATGCCGCGAACTGCGCGCGCAGCGTTTCTTCCGTCGTGTCATAGCTGAGGTTGCCGACGTAGATCTCGACCGAACCGTCCGCCGGAGCCGGATGGCGGCGCTCGAACTTGGCGCCGCGTTCCTTCTTGCCGACCGCGTTCGCGTCCTTGCTCCGCCCCGCCGCCTCGCGCTTGCCCTTGCAGCACGCCGGCTTTTTCGCCGGGCGCGCGCCCAGCCTGGAAAGAAGCGCGCCGACGACGGCGCCCAAAACAAACGCGACCACGGCGAGAGCAACTGCCGCGCAACGCGTATCCCCCTCTGCAAACAGGCCGAAAACCTGATTAATGCACATAACTGATTTTTCTCTCTTTCTTGTTCTTTCTTGTTCTTGTTCTCTTGGCTTGATCTCAGGCTGTCCTGAAATCTCCGAGCGTCTTCATCCGGCTCGGATGGCGGAGTTTGCGCAACGCCTTCGCCTCGATCTGGCGGATGCGTTCGCGCGTGACGTTGAAGAGGCGGCCCACTTCTTCAAGTGTGCGGCTGTAGCCGTCGGTCAAGCCGAAGCGCAGGTCTACCACCTGGCGTTCGCGTTCCGACAGCGTTCCGAGGATCTCCCTCAGCCGCTCCTTCAGCAAATGTCCCTCGGTGACCTCAAAAGGATTCTCGCTTGTCGAATCCGGAATGAAGTCGCCGTAATGGGCGTCGTCGTTGTCGCCCACCTTCGACTGGAGCGAGATCGGCTGCTGCGCCATGCGGCGCACCGTACGGACCTGCTCCGGCGATATGCCCAATTCGCTCGCCAGCTCCGCTTCGGTCGGTTCGCGGCCGAGACGCTGCACAAGCTTCTTGTTCGTGCGCATAAGGCGGTTGATCGTCTCGATCATATGCACGGGAATGCGGATCGTTCGCGCCTGGTCGGCAATCGCGCGCGTGGCCGCCTGCCGTATCCACCAGGTCGCATACGTCGAAAATTTGTAGCCGCGCGTGTACTCGAACTTCTCCACGGCTTTCATGAGCCCCGTGTTGCCCTCTTGGATGAGATCCAGGAAGCTGAGCCCGCGGTTCATGTATTTCTTGACGATGGAAATCACAAGGCGCAAATTGGCTTCGACCATCTTCGTGCGCGCCTTCTGCCCCGCCCGCATGGCCTTGCGGAGCTCGTCGAAGGACGTCATGAACTCCTCCGGCGGCACGCCGAACTTCGCCTCGTACGACGCCATCTTCTCGCGCAGAAGCGCCAGATCGCGGTCGCGCTTCTTGGACGCCTTCTGCTTCATCAGCTCGGCGTTCTGGCGCACAAGCCCCTTGTACGGCAGGAATATGTGCTCCTCCGCGTCGCTGCAGAGCATCTCCAGGACCTTCTGCTTGAAGCTCAAGTCGTCAAAGCACGTCCGAAGCGCCGCGCGCGCGTTCGCCAGCGTCTTCTCGGCTCCGCGCTTCGCCGCCGGCGAAGCCGAAGCCTGCCCGCAGGTCGCCACGTACTTCGTCCCCGCCTCGCGCAGGCGCTTCTCGGCGTCGCGGATCTCCTGCCGCAGACGCGGAATCTCCTCCATGTAGGCGTCGCGCTTCTGTTCGTACTTGTCGGACACGATGCGGTCGAACCGTTCGCTCTGGTTCTCCAGCCTGTCCAGGAGCCCCGCATACATCTGCGGAACGAAAAGATACCGATTGAAGATGTCGCGCGTCGTGCGCTCCGAAATCTCGATCGTCTTGCAGAGCGACATCTCCTCGTCGCGCGAAAGCAGATTGACCTGCCCCATCTGGTGCAAATACATGCGGATGGGATCCTCGAAGTCCGGCGCATGGTTCTTCTCGTCCGCGGCGGTTTTCTTCTCGAGCCACCCCTTCACGTTCTCTTCGCTCAGGATGTGGACGCCGAGCTGCTCGAACATCGTCAGGTACCGCTCCGTCTGCAGCGTGTCCACGATCGCCTGCGGCAGGATCTGGTTGAGCTCCTCGAAGGTGATGTAGCCGCCCTGCGATTCGGCGCGGTGCTTCACTTCGTTGATGACCTCGTTCAGCTCCTGGTCGCGCAGGACCGAGAGGCCCTCCATCGAAGGCAGGATGCCGTCCGCGTCCGATTCGTCGTCCGGCATGTAGGAAGGCAACGGCAACGGCTCGAAATCCTCCGCATCCTCGTCTTCGTGCTCGCCGTGCTCTTCCGCCTCGACTTCGGCCGCGAGCTTGTCCGCATCCAACGTCGCAGCCTCGCGCTCGACATCCAAATCGGACGGCATGTCGTCGTCATCGCCAAAATCCACGGGCGCGACGGAATCCATTTCTTCAAGAGACTCCACGCTCTCCTCCGCGACGACCTCGGCGGCCTGCGCGGCGGAAGCTTTTTTTCTGCCGCGTTTTTTGGGCGTCTTTTCCGTCTTGGATTTCGGATCCGTATCTTTATCCGGCGATTTCTTAGCTCTAGCCATGTTGCTCCAGTCTACAATCCACCCGACTGCACTTTGTCAAGTGTTCTGATTATTATAGCATATTCCGCGTACACTGTGAAGGGGGTATTTTGGCCGGAGCGAAAAACGAAAAATGTACAATAGGGTGAGACACCCGGGACGGGCCGCTCCGGGGATGGAGAGCAAAACCAATGGCAGGAGCAGATATTTCGCGCAGACAGGCGAAGCCCCCGTCCAGTCCGGACGCGGGACGTCACGAACAAACGGGATTCTCGTGCCCATGAGAAAACATTCTCGTGCCGATGAGAAAAATTTCTCATGGGCACGAGAACGGCGCGGTCGCAGGCGTGAAAACGACCGTTAGTTTGTATTTTCAATCTAAATATGTCGTAAAACAGGAAGATAGCGGACGAAAATCGGAGCTTCCCGGTCTATCCGCCCCATTTCGTCCTCCGGGAACGCCCAAGACGGAGGTCCAAATGCGCCGGAACGGGGTGGCCGTTGCGCCGGAACGGCGATGCCGTCGCGCCGGAACGGCGATGCCGTTGCGCCGGAACGGTGATGCCGTCGCGCCGGAACGACAACCCGTCTCTCCGATGGAGACGCAGAGCTTGAACTCCGAGGGGGGGGTAAAGGCTGCACTAACGTTCCGCCCAAGGCTTCGCGCACCCCGCTCCCGGACAAAACCGCGAAGCGGGCTATTGAAAAGGCCGTCCGCCCGTGTCCGTGAGCGAAACCTGCGGAGCTTCCAGACGAAACGTTGGCTTAGTCTTTTGCCGCCCCTCGGAGTTTCTACTACACTTTCCACTTTCCCTACACGGTTAAATGTGACGGCCTTGCATCACGAGGGGAGCGGACGGCCAATCTTGCGCAGCCAGAGCCTCAGCGCGCCGGACGCAGAATCATGTTCTTGTAGTCCGCGTCCGAATGGTCGCCCTGAAGGTAGATGAAGCCCGGCACGAACTCGTTCGCGTCCACCGCGCCGCCCGTGATGCCCACGACCGGCGCATCCTCGATGATCGTCGTGCCGTTGAGGACGACGGTCAGATGGCGCTTGTAGAGCGTGACGCTCACGTGCTGCCATTCGCCCGCCGGTTTCTCGGCGGCGACCTTCGGGACGACGCGCCCGTAGTACGCCCCCATGTTGTGCTCGTTCACCGGCCGCCCGTAGCTGTCCACGACCTGGCACTCGTAGCGTCCGCGCAGATACACGCCCGAATTGGATTCTTTCGGTACGCGCACATCGTATTCGAGATTGAAATCGTAGAAGTCCGCGCGTTTCGTGCGCAGATTCACGCCGCCGCCGGCCCAGCTACCGTCCGCCTTGAGCCCGAGCTTGTTGGACAGCACCCCGTCCTTGAACGACCAGCCGAACTTGCCCTTCTTCTCCAGAGCCTCCCAGCCGTCGAGCCCGTCCTTCAACAGGTCGATCGGCGCGCCCAGTTTCGCGTCCTTCGTGGAGACGCCCGCCGGGATCGGCGGATTGCGCCAGCCCTTCACCGCGACGCCCGGCTTGCCGTCCTTTCTGACGGTCTTCGCGACGAGATCTTTCGCCGTCACCTCGCCCTCGACCCGGAATCCCCACGGGTGGTCGAACGAAAAGCGGTTGCCGTCGAACACGACGTTCGTCATCTGCTCCGGCGAGGCCCAGCGCCACAGCACGAGGGCCTGCGGCTTGCCCGCGGCATCGCGCGAGGCGATCATGTGGCCGGCTTTCATGCCATCGTAGCCGAGCTCGAGGCCCCAGTTGCCGACGACGGGGTCGTTCTTGTCGTAGTCCGCCGGCGCACGGCAGACGCATCCCGCGAACGCCGCGAGACAGGGAATCAACAGTTTCAGGTTCATGTTTCTCTCCTTATTGTATATGTTTCATGTGTAAACCCGAGGCCCGCTCTTCAACTGCGATTTCCTGGCTTAATGCCCCGATGTTCGCGATTTTTGCCCATAAACCACGATTTTGGCGAGCGCGAACGGTTCCGCCCCAGCCGTTTCGTCCCGGCGCACCCGAACATAACGTACCGCCGGCTGGCGCTTGCGACCCGAAAGATCTATGCGCCATTCGTGGGGTTCGGACGGGAAGCCCGGTTCGATTGCCGCCTCCGCGGCGGATTTCTCGATAACCGTTCCAAATCCGGAAGCGGGCGGGTCTGCCGGTTTGGGCTTCCGGGGCACGGCGACCGCCTTTTCGTGCGGCGAGCGGTGCACGGCGATTTTACGCGCGGTCGTGGACATTTCGTTCGTCTTGTTCTCGTGCCAGACCAGTTGCCAATTCCGCCCGTCAAGGCTGACTTCCACCAAAAGCGGCGATTGCCGCGCTTTCGTACGGGTCTTTTCGTCCACATTCTTCACCAAAACGCCGCGAATCTCAACAGGATGCGGGAGGACAAGCATAATCGAAGGCGCCTCGTCCGCATTCGCGTAAACTTGCGTTTCGCCCGCCGGGGACGCATCCGAAAAGCTGTGCCAGGTCAGGGGATTGTTCTTGCGGACGTTGCGCGCAAGAGGTGTCGCCACCGGGAGCGCCCCCTCGGATGCAATGCGCGCGCCGAATAGCGAAAACGGCACTTTATCCGCCTTTTTATCCCGGTTTCGTGCGTTATCCTCGCGTTCCGCGGCGGTTTTGTCCTTTTTGGCGTAACGCCGGGCGAGGGCGTCCGCGGCATGGAAGCCGTCCACGTTGCCCGCCTCCGACGCGGCATAAAGGATGGCGTCCCAGTTCAACTTGGGGACTTTCGGTTGCCAGCCGGCCGCATGCATGCGCGTACGGTGCCGGGCGGTATAGCGCATGTAAGAAGCGGGATCCGCCCAATTTTCGGCCGCGGCGAGAAATTTGCGGGAGGCGCGCGGATCTTTCATGAAGAACCCTCCCGCCCAGGCGACGGCCTGGTCGAAGAAATGGGGCGTCCCCAATTGCGCAATGGTGATCGTATCGAAAAGTTCCAGGAGCATATCCGGTTTGTCGTCCAGCAAATCGGCCGAATTCTTCAGAAAAGCGTCAAATCCACACACATTGCTCCATGGAATGTCCGGTTCGCGCAGGAGCATATGCACCTCTTTCAGCGCGTCCAGACGTTCCGCGCGCGAACGACCGGACGCCTTCAGGTAGGCGAACCACCCCTCCAGCATTTCATAGGCAAACGGAGGCACCGGCGCGAGATCTTTTGCCGCGCGCAGGCCGAATGCCCGCCAAGCCCGGCCGCCGACCTTGTTTTTCTCCAATCCTTCCTTGTATTCGCGCCAAACGCGTATATTGAGCGGATAAACCGCCAATGCGGCAAGAAAAGTCGCGTTTACCTTCTCGGACCACCCCTCCGCACGGGATTGCCGGGCGCGCGTGGCGGCAAGCCAACGGATTTCTTCCGATTGGAGCCATTTCTTTTCATCCGCCAAAACCACCCCGCCAGCGAGAATCTGTCCGGCCGTATCGCCGAAAATACCCTTGCCGGCCCAGCCGGGAGTCGCCTCCTTCATTTTCGCCGCGACAGACCAGACCCCCTGCGTGGAACGCGCGAGGACCTCGCCGGTTGCGGTCAAGCAGGCCGCCAGACCCTGCGCCTGGGCTATTTGGACCGCATAGCCAAGCCGGGTGGATTCCGTCCCGCCGACATACTCGATCGCACGCGCCTGCGGCCAATAGCCTGCCCAAAGATCCAAGCATTGTGCGTCGCTCTGCGGGATGCCGAAGCAGTTGAATTTCGTCTCCTGGACATTGTTCGTGAGCGACAGGATCTGCCCGCAGGATACATGCGCACGATTGTTGAGCCAATTCATATCGTCCGTTTTCAGGCGATTGCAAAGAACCTCGCGCCAAACAGGGACCGTATAATCCGCCGCGGCGGCATCAAGCCGGCCCGTCCGGTACAGACGTTCGTACATTCTAAACCGCGCCACAAGCTCCGTCCGCTTGAGATCCGTACCATTAAGGGCCAACGCCGTCGCCAGGCGACGCCCGACGTCCGTCGCAAGTATCCAATTGGAGGTGTCGTTCCAAACAAGCATGTTCAACCGATGCAAGGCGCGGCGTTCGTTGATTCCAAAAGGCTCTCCCGAAGCGGCAAATTCCTCCATCCACGCCAAATCGTTGAAAAACGCTTCCAGAAAATCCGGACCACCCTCCCGCGCAGCCATGTTGCGCAGGGCATCCAACCCCACCGCGGCAAAGATATGCGTGCGCACATTGGCGAGCCGAATGGCGATATCCGCGCCTCTGAAGTCGTCTTTCGGGTAGGAACGGACAAGCGCCACATTCCGGCAAACGGGTTCGGCACAGTCCCCCGACGCGAAACGGACGCCATTCGTGCTTTCAAGGACAGCGCGGCGCTCCTGTGCCGCGGAAGACGTTTTCACATCCAATATAGATAGCGGAAAGTCCGTCTCCGGCCTCTGGGGGGTCCATGCGAAACGCGATTTAACGGTTTCGCGCGATCCTGCGATGCCGGGAACGGCAGTTTCGGACTTTGGCGCGGTCTTTTCCGCCGCGCGGCGCAGGGCATCGTCAAAGGAAACCTTCGGCATTTCGGGCAAGACTTCCTCTTCCGTCGTTTCCGCAGGCTCCGTCGGGCGCAGATGGAACCACCAATAGGCTCCGCCGCCCGCCAACAGCAAGAGGATGAGGATGAAGATAAAGCATCCGCCGGAAGAATTGCGCGATTCTTCCGCGAGTTTCCGGGGTGAAGTCGTTTTGCGCGGAATCTTCACCGTGATACCGGATTCCGCCACAACCTTCTGTTCCCGGACTACTTCGCCGTCCTGGGATACAGAGAAGGGAACGCCGCAGACGGGACACGCGAAACGCCGTCCGCGCAGGTCCTCCGTCAAGTCAAATGTCGTTGCGCAATGCGGGCATCGTATCTGTTTAGCCATAGTTGAATTCCGTTTATCCTACAAAGCGGGCTCGGGAACTATACTTTTTCGCGTACGCAGTCCCACGCGAGAGACGTGAATCGACCCGCTGGAAGCCCCACCCCCCGCATCTGAAAATCCCGTCACGGCGAAAGAAGTCACCATGTCGCCGTATTCGGGGTGGAAATCGAATGTAAAGGTCGTCGTTAGACCATCCGCCGACACAACCGGGTTTTTCGCAAGCAAGAGCGATTCGCCGCCCTCGAAAAGCTCCAAGGTGTCAAAGCGGACGCCGCCGAACCCGACATGCGCAAAGGAAACCTCATAACGCCCGGCTTCCGGGAAGGCTTCGCGTACGCCGATTTTCACTTTCATCTTGAAAGTGCCGCGCTGGAGGTCGCCCGGATGCCACCCGTAGGGGACGGAAAGCGGAGGATTCCCATAGGATGCCAACCAGCCCATGGCGGCGACACCCCAAGGCGTAGCATACCCTTCAGCACAAACCTTCCGCAACAAGGCAAGCGCCTCTTCCCGTTTCGACTCATCCTTCCGATATAGTGTGAATGCCGCCATATCCAGTGCTTGGCGTTGTTGAATGGACAAATGTTCCGAGGGTTTCGCGCGTTCCGCGGCGAGGAACCCAAGCCCCTCCGACGCATTGTCTTGAAGCGCGAAAACCGCCGCTTGTTTTACAAATTGAGCACCGTCACCCAATGTAAAACGCCGCACCCACCCCGTCTTGTCCTTTGGATCGAGTTTCCGCAGGCGATTCCAGACGCGCAAATAGGCCTTTTCGTCTCGCACACGCGCCTCGTCGCCCAAAAACGGAATCATTTCCGCCAGAAACTCCCCGCATTTCTCCGCGCTTTCCTGTCCCGTGTGCGAAAAGACACGCCCCAGAAGGCGGCTTTTGAGCTCCGTTTGACGTGCATGCGCCCCTTTTATCCGTTCCAGGATGGTTTGAAACGGCAAATCTGCGGAGACATTCTCCCAGACCAGAAAGAGTTCGCCCTCCTTGTCGCCGGCGAATATCGCCGGGGTGCGCAACGTATCCAGGGAACCGCCGCGTCCATAGGCATTGGCTCGGATACGCGCATGGGCTTCGCGGACGTCTGTCGGTGGGGTTGCCGACTGGTTCACAAATCCCAACAGATAACGTACGCTTGTGGCATTTCGGAACGCCGTGGAGTCAAACATCTCCCGCAGACGCATCCCGGCCGGCGACTGTTCCCCTCCATAAACGAGCGTAATCCAGCCTTTTTGCCGCGATTTGGCATCTTGGCGGATAGTTGGGCCAAATGTGGACGCCGTATCTTCCGCGAACAGCAAGGAGTGGGAAGAAATGGCCAGAAGCACAATCAAAACATCTCGAATTCTCTGCATAATCTCCTTTTCAACCGACTTCAAGTGAAGGCGCGACATCCAGCGCAAGAGCCGCTTCACCTGTATATTTTCGCCGAAAATAGGCCAATCCGGCTATCATAGCGCCATTATCTCCGCAAAACTTCGGTTTCGCCAGCAAGAGCGGCACCCCGGCCTGCGCGGCAACATCCGCCAACACGGTGCGTAGGCGTGAATTGAGCGACACGCCGCCGCCCACAATAAAAGACTTATAGCGCTTCCTCTTCAACGCCGTCCGCGTGCGGTCGGCAATCGCCTGCACAATAGCTTCCTGGTAACTGGCGACAACACGCGGTATCTCGCCCGTTTCGGATAGTTTCGCCGCGCCGCCCGCCGTTTGCACATAATGGAGGAGCGCCGTTTTAAGCCCGGAAAAAGAGACGCACAACTCCGCCGGCAGGCCAGCCAACGCCGTCACCCCTTCCCGCGGACGCCCCTTCGGGAAAGGAACGAGGTTCGTTTTCCCGTGCGTCGCGAGGTACTCCCGCGAAATCTTGTCCAGTTTCGGACCACCCGGATATCCAAGCCCCAACAATTTGGACGCTTTGTCAAACGCTTCGCCCGCGGCATCGTCCAATGTCTGGCCTATGGTCTCATAGTTTCCGTAGGATCCCAGGTCGATCCAATTCGTATGACCGCCCGAAACCGCGAGCCCCAATGCCGGCACAGCCCCCATCGGCGAAAGGCCGGGAACCTGCGGAGCCCCTTCGACCGATTCCTCGTACAAGAACGGCGTATGCAAATGGGCCTCTATGTGATTCACACCAATAAGCGGCACGCCCAACGACAGAGCCAGACCTTTCGCAGCGTTCAATCCCACGATCAACGCAGGCGAAAGACCGGGACCGTATGTAACGGCTACGGCATCGACGCGTTCGCCCGGCTTCCTCGCGGCAAACTGCTTGATGGCGGCGCCGACAACTTCCGGAATCTTCTCTATATGCGCCCGGGAGGCAATTTCTGGCACCACGCCTCCATACGGCCGGTGAAGCGGAATCTGGGTATAGACGACATTGGAGACAACCTCCACGCCATCTTTCACAACCGCCGCCGCCGTCTCGTCGCAACTCGTTTCTATGCCGAGAATATTCATTTTCGCTTACCAAAACTTCCACCAGGGATTGCTTTTCGCAGGCACACCCTTCTCTTTATACAATTCTTGCACACGCGCTTGCCCCGCCGTCTCCGGATCACGCACAAGCGAATGTTCGCGGAATTCCAAAGCGTCCGGGAGCGACCAAAATTCGCTCCGCACGAAGTGATCGGGCCCAAAACGGTGGAAAACCACCACCTTTCCATCGGGCATGATGGAGACCGACGGCTTCGTAATCTTCATCATGGAACCTAGGTCGAAAGTCGCCCACGAACGGGTGGACGTCCCCAGGTCGTGCGCCTTGAGAAAAAGATGCTCGGTATCGCCGCGCATCCATCGGACAAGATCGAATTGCCGGCTAAGACCATCGGCGTTCGAAAATATCTGCATGGCTCGCGTCAACGACATCCCGGGAACAATGTCAAAGGAACGGAGCGGTCCTTCATAGCGCATGCCCCCGTGCACCAAAACCGCACGCGCGAGATAGCGGCGCTCTTCCCGCAAATCATAGTGATCGCCCAAAAACACTTCCAGCTTCTGTCCTTCATTTGCGTCTACGCGGAATCCCGCCGTTATGGGCGTTTTCGTAAAGCGCGTAAGCTGTTCGCCGCCTTTTGCCCGAAACACCTCCACCAACAGCCGGTCTTCGGAATTCAGATATCCCACGCTGACCTTGTCAGGCGACATGTTGCGCACGTCGACAATCCCGCGCACCCGCTCCCCGGACACATAGGAGATTTCATCCAATTTCAAGTCGACGGCAATCTCGCTGAGCGGCGGCACGGCAAAAAGCACACCTGCAAAACCAAAAGCTGCCAACAGAAAAACGACCTTCTTCATGAGCACGAGCCTCCTACTTCCAGTTCGAGCCCATCGTAGGCGGGGCAAACGCCTTCCGGCAGACGGGCACACCACTGTTTATGCGAAAAATCATGACACATATGCGTAATATAAGCCGTTTTCGGGGCGATGGCCCGAAAGGCGGCAAGCGTCCCGGCCAAGTTGAAATGCGTAGCATGCACGCGCTCGCGCAGGCAGTCCAGCACCATGACATCCACCCCACGCAAAAGCGCGAGGCTCTCCTCGGGCAAGTCGCAGCAGTCGCTTGCGTACCCGATGCGCGCTCCGTTTGCCTCTATCAAATACCCACAGCAGGGGAAGCCATGCTCAACCGCAAAAGCCGTTATCCGTGCCGCCCCAACGGAAAACGTCTCCGTATTCTCGTGGAATTCGACTTGTGGACGGAAGAGACCGTTTTTACCGCCCTTGATTCCTATGTACGGGAATATGTGGTGCATCTGAATGATGGTATCCGGCGGCGCATAACAAGGCAAAGGCTTCCCCTCAATCCTGAAATTCCGCCCATTCGCCCCCGGCGTGGACGGATCGCAGGGCACGCGCCTGCCGTTTATCGTGTTGAATCGGCGCACATCGTCAAACCCGGCGACATGATCCATGTGCGCGTGCGTCAGAATGACCGCGTCTACCTTCCCGATCCCGTAGGCTATGCATGCTTCGCGCAATTCCGGCGGCGTATCGATTAGAAACGCCTTGTCCCCGACCGTCACGTACGCCCCGCACCGGCGGCGTTTGTCGCGCGGGTCCTTCGACGTGCAGACGGGGCAATCGCACCCGATCTGCGGCACGCCTACGCTTGTCCCTGTCCCAAGAAAGCGGAATTTCATGCCTATCGAACCTTCTCCGGCATCTTGCCCGTTGTGAAATACTGCTCGACTTCCTCAAGCGTGCGCCCCTTCGTTTCCGGCAGGAAAAACGCCGCGGCAACAAAGTAGACGACCGTAAAACCCGCCAGGACAAAGAACACACTGCCGTTGTCGTCCGTTGCCGCGCACCACTTCGGGAACAATGTCGCGATGCCGGCGGATACGCCCTGATTGGCAATCATAGCGATAGCCATGCCGTTGGCGCGGATGCGTGTGGGCATAAGTTCCGTCAGCGCCAGCCATACGCACACGCCCGGACCCACCGCGTAGAACCCGATGTACATGAAAAAGAAGCATGTCGCAAGAATGCCCGTTGTCACAGACGCCGCGACCCACCCCTCCGAAATCGAGAAAAAAATCGCACCCACGCCGCAAAGCCCCAGTATGACACCCGCCGTTCCTATCTTCAGCAGGAACTTGCGCCCTTTCTTGTCCACGACCGCGCAGGCTATAACCGTCATCACGCAGTTCATGAACTTGATCGCCATATCCGAGACATTCGCGAACGCACCCGGCATGCCTGTTTTTTGGAAGATGGTGACCGAATAGTTCAGAACGGAATTGATGCCCGTCGTCTGGTTGCACGCGAGAATCACGACCGCCAAAACAAATGGAATCACATACTTCCGCTGGAGGAGCGGATCTTTCGCCGCGGCAGACCGGCCTTTTTGGCCCGCATCGCGCGCGTCGGCGGCCATCATGTCCGCAAGGATCGCGCGTGCGCGCGTTTCGCCGTTGTTCGCGGCGAGAGACGCCAATGCGTCGGCTTTACGCCCTTTCTTGTAAAGCCAGCGCGAGGACTCCTTCAACCGGAATGCGCCAAAGAAAAGAACGAGCCCCGGTATGCCCGAAAGCAAGAATATCATCTGCCAAGCGTGCACCCACGACGCAATCTGGCCGGGCGCGAACCATGCCTTGACCTGCGCGAACGTCACCGCCGCGGCTTTCGCCCCGTGCGTCGCAGCCTTCAGGTCCACCATCTCCTTGACGTCGCCCGCGGCAAGCGCGACGCCAAAGCCGACAACGGCGACATACACAAGCCCGATCGTCAACAGGAGCTGAAATACGCCCGTGCCTTTGCCGCGCGCGCCGGCGTCCAGGCATTCCGCCAGATACATCGGAACGATCACGCCCAAGAGACCGGCCGCCGCCCCTTGCAACGCGCGCCCGCCCAACATCATCCAGAAGTTGCCGCCTTCGAAAAAACCCGCCCCGCAAATCACGGGAATGGAAACGAGGAAAAGCAAGGCGGAGACTACGATCATGCGCTTGCGCCCGAACCATTCGGCGAGAACTCCCGCAACAAGAGAGGATGGCAACGACCCCCAAAGCGCCATGCCGACGACCCAGCCGATTTGGTCCGCGTCGAATGTCGTCGTATGTTCGATGTAGGGCAGCGCGGCGGAGATGACGCCGACGTCGACCCCGTACAAAAGCCCGCCCAGCCCCGCCATGACCAGCAGGAATGCCGCATAGCGGCGAACGTTCGCGGGAAGTGCCTTGTCTTCTTTGTCCATTGCGCAAATCCTCCTTTCAGGTCTGAATCAATAATCCAACTGGCTGCCTCCGATGGTCTCGCGCAAAATCGAATCGCCCGGCACCTTTGTCGGGTCTGTGTCGCGGACGACCGACAGCAGGTCCGAAAGGAATTCGGCCTTGACTTCGCCCGGCATCTTCCGGCGGACGATCTCCAAAAGCCCCGCGGCATAATTCTTCAGAACCGCAAGCTCGTATTCCAGCCCGCTGTCAAAGAACGCGTCCGTGTCTTCCTTGAACGGGTCTATCCACAAACGTTCGCCCGCAAGAACCTTCGGCCACATGCGGAAAGTTTCCGTCGGACTCATCTTGCGGAATTGGTTGTCGCGCACCAGCCTTCGCAGAAGCCGCCCGTCGGCGACCGGAAGCCGCGTACGCGCAAAGAACTCGACTTGCGTGCGCGGCTCGACAAACATGCGATAAACGGCTTTCCGCGCCAGACGCGGCGGCCGCAAGACCGGATTCAGCGCGTGGATGCCCTCCAGCACCACGATGCCGCCCTTGGGGAGTTCCGTCTCCTTCTCCCGGTCGAAACCCTCGTGCTTCTGGAAGTTGAACCCGCGCAGACGCGCCGGCCGTCCCTTCAGCAAAAGCCCCAAATCCGCCAGCAGCCGCGCACGCTCCACGCATTCCACGCTTTCGTAGTCCGGCTCGCCGTTCGCGTCGCGCGGATTGCGCGCGTCCCCGACGAAGTAGTCGTCCGTGGAAAGGTGAATCGCCTCCCGGCCGTTCACGCGCAGTTGCGTGCAAAGCCGCTTGGCCGTCGTCGTCTTGCCGGCTGACGACGCCCCCGCAAGCAAGACGAGCCGCACGCCGTTGCGCGCGCATATCTCGTCGGCTATCCGCGACAGGTGCTTGACCTGGCGCGCCTCGCAGACGCGGATGAACTCGTCTATCGCGCCCGTCTCCATCAATCTGTTGAGTTCTTCTATCGTCATTTTACGCACGTCCCCGACCAACCAAGCTTACGGCTGAGCACTTCATGCGGATCGTACCCCTCGAGTTCGATGAACCGCGCGCCCTCGGCGGCTTTGGACACCACTATCGGTTCGTCCGCGTCCGCCGTCAGCGCACGTTCGCCGTCCGCATACACGCCGACATTCTCCACAGGGCGGTTCTCGCGCATGCGCGGCGTGATGGAAAGCGTCACGCCGTCGCTCACGACTATAGGACGCACGCCCAGCGCATGCGGGCACATGGGCGTCACCACGAACGCCGCGGAGTCCGGCATCAAGACCGGCCCGCCCGCCGCGAGCGAATAGGCCGTGGAGCCCGTCGGCGTCGCCACGATGATGCCGTCGGCCATGTAGCGCGTCGGCGCGTGCCCGCTGCACGTCACGTCCAGCACGAGCGCGTGCCCCGTCTTTTCCCGCATCACCACGACATCGTTCAGCGCGCAAGCCCCCGCCTCGCCCTTCTTCGACACGCCGAGCATCGTGCGCAAGGCGATCTTGTAGCGTTGCGCCGCGAGCATGCCGAGCGCCGCATCGAAATCCTTCTCCTCCACGCTCGAAAGATACCCCAGCCCCCCGAGATTGAACCCGAGAATAGCCAGCCGCGGATGCGACCGCACGGCCCGGAGAATCGTGCCGTCGCCGCCGAGCGCGAGAACCGCGTCCGCCGAATCGTCCGCGACGACCGCGAGCCCCAGCGCGTGCGCGCGCCGCGCCAGCCGCGCCGCAACCGCCTGCGCGCGGGGATTGGTCTCATTGACGTAGAAGCGTATTCTCATGCGTTTGCGCCGATTGTCCCGCCGTCGTCCGCCTTGCGCGCGTCTCCGCCAAGAGCCGGGCGAACTTCTTCAGCTCGGCCTCCCGCGATCCGCGGCGTTCGTAATCCCCGTCAGACACGCTTCTCCTCTTCTTTCGCCGCGGTCTGCGCCGCGGGAGCCTCGAAGCGCGTCGGATTCTTCGCCATGAACTCCCAGGCGAACGCGCGGTAGCTCTCCGCGCCCTTCGAGCGCGGATCCAGGAAGACGACCGGCACGCCCATGGACGGCGCTTCCGACACGCGCACGTTGCGCGGTATCGTCGTCTCGTAGACTTTCTCGCCGAAATGTCCGCGCACCTCCGTCATGACGTCCTGCGTCAGGCGCGCCACCGCGTTCACCATCGTGAAGACAATGCCGTTGAGCTCGAGCCGGGGGTTGGCTCCCTGGCGGATGCGCTCGATGGAGTTGGTGATGAGCGCCAGCCCGTCCATCGCCAGGAACTCCGCCTGAATCGGGATCAGCACGCCGTCCGAGGCCACGAGCGAACTCGTCATCACGATCCCCAGCGAAGGCGGGCAGTCCAGCAGGATATAGTCGAACGCGCCCGCGTTCTTGACGGGCTCGAGCGCCGCGCCTATCATCCGCAGACGGTCGTCGCGCGCGCCGAACTCCAGCTCCGCGCCGGCGAGATCCACTTCGGACGGAATGACGTTCAGATTGTTCCATTTCGTCGGCTGGATCACGTCCGCGACGTTTTTCTCGCCCAGGAGGACGGGGTAGAGCGACACGCCCGGCCGCTTCTCCAGCCCGAGCCCCAGCGTCGCGTGCGCCTGCGGATCCAGGTCGACGACCAGGACCGTGCGTTTGCGCGCCGAAAGCGCCGCGGCCAGATTGACGACCGTTGTCGTTTTCCCGACGCCGCCCTTCTGGTTGGCTATTGCAATTGTCTTGGTTCTGCGTTCCATGACTCTCTATTCATCTCCCTCTTCAAAAAGCCCGCCATGCGCGCGCAGGTCGGCTATGTTGCCCTTCGCGCTGCGCACGACTTCCCGGCGCCAAAGCTCGATTATCGACACGTCCCACGGCTCGTCCTCGCCCGTCAGCACCGCCGCGAACGGATCGTTCCTTTCCAAAACGGCGTCCCGCACCTGCCGCGCGACGGCGTCCGTGCGGCCCGTCAGGATCTGCTCCGAGAAATTGTCGCGCCGCAGATGGCACCCGTAGCTCAGGATGCGCAGGCTCTTTTCGTGCGCCTTCAGATACTCCAGGTACTGCCGCGCCTCTTCGCCGAAACCCTCCGCCGTGATCGCGTCGAGATCGGGGACGACGACCCGCGGTGGATGCGCCTCCAGCCGCCCTTCGCGCACGCGCACCTTTCCCGGCCGGTCGGCGAGTTCCGAAACGAGGCTGTAGTTGAGCAGCGTGCTGCCGAAGGTCTCCAGGCGGCTTTTCGGCCGCAAAACCTCGCGCATCCGCCGCGCCGCGTACCAGCGATCGAAATCGGGATTGGAACTCATGCGCGCGCAAACTCCTTTTCGAAATCGAGGTCCAGCAGGCTCTTCACGCGCCAGGTCGCTCCCGCATGGTCCTGGGGAAGCGTCCCGCCGCGGTCCAGCGCCACGACTTTCATGCCCGCGGCGACCCCCGAAGCCACCCCGGCCGTCGAATCCTCCACCACCACGCACGCCGCCGGTTCGGCACCCAGGATCTCCGCCGCCTTGAGATACCCCGACGGACTCGGCTTGCCCGCGGCATATTCTCCCGCCCCCAGCACGAGGGCGAGCTTGTCGCGTATGCCGCACGCCTCCGCCGCCAGCACGATGTCGTCGTGGGGCGAACCCGAGACGATCGCGCACGGCGCCACCGCCGCCGCCTTGCGGAAGAACGCGACGGACTCCGGTATGCACAGTTCGCGCGGGTCGCCCGCCAACGCCGCGTAGAATCCGCGCAGGGCGTCGGCGTCCTCCCGCGGCGCCGTCTCGCCCAGGCACGGCCATTTCGCGTGCAGAATGCGGTCGATGTCCAGCCAGCTGTGGCCGATCACGACCGGCAGGACCGTGTCCAGCGCGGCGGAGCCGCCGCGCGAGGCGATCCAGTCCACTATGGCGCGCGCCCAAAGCGTCTCGGAATCGATGAGCGTGCCGTCAAGATCGAACAGAAAGGCGCCGACTTTCACAAACTACCTCATTTGCCGCGTCCGCAGCACTTCTTGTACTTCTTGCCCGACCCGCACGGACACGGATCGTTCCGCCCGACCTTGGGCGCCTCGCGCGTCACCGGCTTTTCCGCCACCATTTCGCCGTCCTGGAACTTCCAGCCCTCCGCGTCCTTGACGAAGGTCGCCCGCTCGTGGTGGTCGCGCACTTCACCCTGCGACGAATAGACGGCGCGGAACTCGACCACGCCCGTCGTGTCATCCGGGCCGCCCTTCTCGGTGTGCACGACCTCGAGCCCGAGCCAATCCGCCGCGCGGCTCCAGGCGCGCGACGTGTCCGCATCGAACTCGGCCTGCACGGCCGGAACCTCGCTCGCGTAGAGAAAATCGACTTGCTCCGTCGCATAGGCCGAATAGCGCGCACGCATCAAAGCCTCCGCCGTCGGCGCCTTTGCGGCCCCTTCCAGAATCGGCCCGCAGCATTCTCCGTATGTCTTGCCCGATTTGCACGGGCACATCTCTTCTTTTCTGACGTTCATACCTAATATTTTACCATATTTTGGACGATATGTCGCGTCCAATCGTATCGGAAAAGTGTACCCTGTCGCAAGACACCCCGGGACAGGTCGTTCCGACGGACGGAGAGCGAGGGTCAAAAAGGAGAAAGTCCGGCCTGGGAAGCGGGGACCGCCCGGTCAGACGCCCCCGCGGGCCGAGGTTAGGTTAAGTTCGGCGCCCCCTTATATAAAGGAGGAGGGGGTCATCCAAGGGGGGCTTACCGTCCCGCCCGAAATATGGTATAATGGCAGACGTTGAAAGGCAAATGGACGAAAGGACGGAAACAATGGTAGACTACGAGAGCGCATTCAAAAACCGCGAATACGGCGCGACCGCCGCGGCCGGAACGGGAATCGCAGGCGTATTCCGGCAGGTTTACGGCTGGATGGCGGCCGGACTCGGGCTTTCGGGGCTCGTGGCCTGGCAGGTCGCCTCGAGCGGCGCCCTGGAGACGCTGGTGAAAGGCCCCACCCTCACTCTGTGCGCCATCGCGGAAATCGTTCTCGTCATCGCCCTCTCGGCCGGCATCCGCAAGCTGTCTCCGTTCGCCGCGCTCGCGCTCTTCTTCATATACGCCGCGCTGAACGGGTTGACGCTGTCCGTCATCTTCCTCGCCTGCGACCTGGCGCTCATCGGGCGCGCGTTCTTCGTCACCGCGGCGATGTTCGCCGGGCTCGCGCTGTGGGGGTCGGTCACGAAGGGGGACCTCTCCAGCATCGGCGCGGTCTGCGGCATGGCGCTTTGGGGGCTGATAATCGCCTCCATCGTGAACATCTTCCTGCGCAGCAGCGGTTTGGACTGGGCCGTTTCGTTCGCGGGCGTGCTGATTTTCTCCGGCCTTGCGATGTACGATGCGCAGAAAATCAAGCAATTCGCCGCGGATTCCGGGCTCATGGACGCGGGCACGCGGCGCAAAGTGGCGCTTTTGGGCGCGCTTTCCCTCTATTTGGACTTTATCAACCTCTTTCTGAGTCTCTTGCGGCTGATGAACAACCACAAGGACTGAGGGGGAGCCGCCGTTGCGCCGGAACGGTGATGCCGTTGCGCCGGAACGGTGACCCCGTCCCGCCGGAACGCCGCGCACAAGCCCCCCTTTCTAATGGGCAATACACGCCCGTACGATGACCGCGGCACGACATCCGCGGCAGGGCGTTCGCGGCGCTTTTGCGTCCGTCCGGTTATAATGCTTCGTACATAATTTGCCAAAACGCGGCGTTTTCATGTCTTTTCGCGGCAGTTTTAACTTTCCCGTTGACTTACCTCAGGCTAATTTGATACAATATCCTCAATCTTAGCGGAGGCTAAGACACTTAGCCGGAGCGAACCGGCGGAAAGAGATGAAACGATATGCCTTTGGCATTGATAAAGATTGGAGAGCGCGCGCGCGTGATGTCCGTTTCGGGAAATGACGCGGTGCGCAAGCATCTGGGCAATCTCGGTTTGATCCCCGGGGCGGTCGTGACGGTCGTCCAGGTTGCCGACGGGAACATGATCGTGGGCATCCAGGACAGCCGCATCGCGCTGAACGACGAGTTGACGCGGCGGATTCACGTGGAACCGCTTTGATTTTCGAATGGAAGAAAGGTAGTGACACATGACATTGAACGAACTGAAAGTCGGCGAAACCGGACGCGTGGCGCATCTTCTGGGCGAAGGCGCGGTCAAACGCCGGATCATGGAAATGGGACTTACGAAAGGAGCCGAGGTCAAGGTGCGCAAGATCGCGCCGCTCGGCGACCCGATCGAAATCACGGTGCGCGGCTATGAATTGTCCATCCGCAAGGACGAAGCCGCCAAGGTCGAACTTGCATAATCTCAAATAAAGGCACAAAATGTCGATAAAAATAGCATTGGCGGGCAACCCGAACTCCGGCAAGACGACGCTGTTCAACGCGCTGACGGGGTCCAACCAGTACGTGGGCAACTGGCCGGGCGTGACGGTCGAGAAGAAGGACGGTCTCCTGGAAGGCACGAAGGACGTCATCATCCAGGATTTGCCGGGCATCTATTCGCTTTCGCCCTACTCGCTCGAGGAGAAAGTCGCCCGCAAGTATCTCGTGGAGGAGAATCCGGACGGCATACTGAACATCGTGGACGGGACGAACATCGAGCGCAACCTCTACCTTTCCACCCAGCTGGCCGAGCTGGGCATCCCCATGGTGATGGCCGTCAACATGATGGATATCGTCAAGAAAAACGGCGACAAGATCGATTTCGGCAAGATAGCGAAGGCCCTCAACTGCGCGGTCGTGGGCATCAGCGCCCAGCATGGCGACGGGTGCCGCGAAGCCGCGGCGGAAATCGTCAAGCTCGCGCGCGCCGGCAAGAAAGGCGAAGTTCCCCACGTCTTCACCGGCTCGGTCGAACACGCCCTCGCGCACATCGAGGAGTCCATCCAGGACCGCGTGAAGAAGACGGCCATCCGCTGGTACGCGATCAAGGTGTTCGAACGGGACGAGGAAATCGTCAAATCCCTCGCGCTCCCCGCGGACGTCCTGGCGCATATCGAGGACCACATAAAGGACTGCGAGAAAGAACTGGACGACGACGCCGAGTCCATCATCACGAACCAGCGCTACGACTTCATCCAGAATCTGATGTCCTCCGCCCTGACGAAGAACCAGGAGCGCCGGAACAAGGCCACTCTGTCGGACAAAATCGACAAGTTCGTCACCAACCGCATTCTCGCCCTGCCGATTTTCATCGTTTCGCTCTGCGTGATGTGGTATCTGGCGGTCGCCGGGGACGGTCCCGGGGCGCGTTTGACCGACTGGGCCAACGACGGTTTCCTGGGCGACGGCTGGCATTTGCCGTTCACGACCCACGAAGTCGACGGCAAGGACTACGAGACGGCGTGCGCGGACTACGCCAAGGCGGAGGCGACGGTCGCGGCGTGGGAGGCCGGCGAGAAGCAGGCCTCCATCGAGGATGAGGAGACCGGCGAGACGGCGGAGGAATGGACGATCAACGAGGCGGACTACAACGCGGCCAAGAAGGTCGAGGAGCCGAATCCGTCCGACTACGGCGTGTGGGTTCCGGGCATTTCGGCGCTCATCTCGGAAGGGCTGGAGAAAATCGGGGCGAGCGACATGGTCAGTTCGCTCGTGAACGACGGCGCCTGGGGCGGCGTGGCGACGGTTCTGGGCTTCGTGCCGGTCATCACCATCGTCTTCCTCTTCCTCGCCTTCCTGGAGGATTGCGGGTACATGGCGCGCGTGGCGTTCATCATGGACCGGCTCTTCCGCAAGTTCGGCCTCTCGGGCAAGTCGTTCATCCCGATGATCGTGGGCAAGGGCTGCGGCGTGCCGGCCGTCATGGCGGCGCGCACGATCGAAAACGAGCGCGACCACCGCATGACGGTCATTCTGGCGACGTTCATCCCCTGCGGGGCCAAAACGGTGATCATCGCCATGTTCGCGGCGATATTCTTCCGCGACATGTGGTACGTCGCCGCGCTCATGGACATCATCGGCATCGCGATCATCGTCCTCGGGGGCATCGCGCTGAAGAAGTCCCGCGCCTTCGCGGGCGAAGCGGCGCCGTTCGTGATGGAACTGCCCGCCTACCACATGCCGACGGTCAAGGGCGTGCTCATCCACACCTGGCAGCGCGTGAAGGGCTACATGCTCAAGGCGGGCCTCATCATCTTCCCGGCCTGCGTGTTCCTCTGGTTCATCATGCACTTCGACTGGTCGCTCAACCTGCTCGCCGACGAGCAGATCGACAAGTCCATCCTGCACGACCTCGGAACCTGGATCGCCTGGATCTTCGCGCCGCTCGGCTTCGGAACCTGGCAGGGCGCCGCGGCGACGGTTTCGGCCGAAATCGCCAAGGAGCAGGCCACGGCCACGCTCGGACTCGTCGCGGCCAACATGGACGGCGCCACGACCGCCGCGCAGATCGCCAACCTCTTCAAGTCGTTCAGCGACTACCCGAAACTGGCGGCCTTCTCGTTCATGGTCTTCAACCTGTTCATCCCGCCCTGCATGGTGGCGATCGCCGCGACGTTCCGCGAAATGGGCTCCGCCAAATGGGGCTGGTTTGCGGTCGCGTTCCAGTTCTTCGTGGGCTACGTCATCGCCCTCTCCTGCTATCAGATCGGCATGCTGGTCGCGGGCGGCGTCTTCACGTTCTGGACCGCCGCGGCGATTCTCGTGGATCTCTACTGCCTCTGGGCGATCTTCCGTCCGGCCCGCAAGGTGGAGGCGTAAACCATGAACGTCGCATCGATTCTCGTGCTGGCCGCCATCCTTGTCTTGTCGGTTTGGGCGATAGTCCACTGTCGCCGGCATGGCGCGCCGTGCGAGGGTCGGTGCGG
>ERZ808246.531-NODE-531-length-31533-cov-4.834710_pt1 | contig 31533 bp, 19 predicted proteins | sample MGYA00521083_ERZ808246 | MGnify/ENA primary metagenome ERZ808246 (study PRJEB31516, sample SAMN03275577) | gut metagenome | biome: mammalia-associated habitat; material: feces | host: Papio cynocephalus | place: Kenya | collected 2012-07-07 ...
CGCCCAACTGAAATGAAGGAGGGTACTGCATGATCGAAATTGAGAAGCCTCAGATCGAGTGTATTGAAACACCTGGCGATGCTTCCTATGGAAAGTATGTGATCGAACCCCTGGAGCGCGGCTACGGAACGACACTGGGCAATGCCCTGCGTCGGATCCTGCTCTCCTCTCTGCCCGGCACCGCAGCCACCAGCATCAAGATTGCCGGTGTGCAGCACGAGTTCTCCACTGTCCCCGGCGTCAAGGAGGATGTCACGGAGATCGTGCTGAACATGAAGAATCTGCTGACCAAGCTGCACTGCGAGGGTACCAAGACCGTCTTCATCGAGGCAACGGGTCCCTGTGAGGTCACCGCCGGCGACATCAAGCCCGACGGCGAGGTGGAGGTCCTGAATCCCGAGCTGCACATTGCGACCCTGGATGTAGGCGCCACCCTGAGCATGGAAGTGACCCTGAGCCACGGCCGCGGCTATGTGTCCGCCGACCGGAACAAGGCCATGCGCCCCGGCGTCATCGGCGTCATCCCCATCGACTCTATCTATACCCCTGTGTATAAGGTCAACTACACGGTGGAAAAGACCCGTGTCGGCAACATGAGCGATTTCGACAAGCTGACGCTGGAGGTGTGGACGGATTCCACCATCTCCGCCCGGGACGCCGTGTCCCTGGGCGCCAAGATCCTCTGCGACCATTTTGCCCTGTTCACCGATCTGTCCGACAATGTGGGCGGCGAGCCTGTCATCGTGGAAAAGGCCGGTGACGACCAGAGCAAGCAGCTGCAGATGACCATTGAGGAGCTGGATCTGTCTGTGCGCAGCTTCAACTGCCTCAAGCGTGCCAACATCAACACCGTGGAGGATCTGATCTCCAAGACGGAAGACGAAATGATGAAGGTCCGCAACCTGGGACGCAAGTCTCTGGAGGAAGTCATCAACAAACTGGCCATGATGGGTCTGCATCTGGCCGGCGAAGAAAACAACTAACCTGCGCGGCCCCGCGCAGTGAGATCCTTACAAGGAGGAAACAGAAATGCCCGGAACTCGTAAGCTCGGTAAGACTACCGATCAGCGCATGGCGATGCTCCGTCAGCAGGTCACCGATTTCCTGGATAACGGCCGGATGGAAACCACCATCACCCGTGCCAAGGAGATCAAGCCCCTGGCTGAAAAGATGATTACCCTGGGCAAGAAGGGTGATCTGGCAGCCTATCGCCAGGCTTTGAGCTTCATTACCAGAGAGGATGTGGCGCACAAGCTGTTCAAGGAGATCGCTCCTGAGTATGCAGAGCGCAACGGCGGCTATACCCGCATCATCCGCACCGGCGTCCGCCGCGGCGATGCTGCCGAGACCGCCATCATCGAGCTGGTCAAGTAAGCAGTCCAAACATAAAAAAGCCCTTTGCTATGATGCCCGCGTCATAGCAAAGGGCTTTTTTTCTTTTGTGTTCCCCGCCCCGCCGGGACTTGCGCCGGGGGAGCCGGGATGGTATACTGGGCGTGTAAAGCTAAAGTTGCCGAAAAAAACAGACCGCGCAACCTGAGGTAGGTGGCAAAACCCGCCCCGGGGCCTGTATAATAGAAAAAAACAGAAGGGGAGGATAAGACAGATGCAGATGATACGCTGCGCCGCCTGCGGCAGGCGCTATGATTACCGGCAGGAGGGCTGCTGCCCCCACTGCGGCGCCTATAACCGCCCGCCCCGCCGGGAATGGGTGGATGCTGACGGTACCGTCCACCACGGGAAGGAGCGCACCCAGGCTCAGCCCCGTCCCGGCAAGGTATGCTATGAGGAAAAGACCTGCTATGAAGATAAGCAGTGCTATGAGGAGCAGGTCCGCAAGTCTCGGAAGAAAGCGGCTGCCCCCGCTGCCCAAAGCGGCGAACGGGTGGTGAAAAGCTTTCAGAAGTCCTTCAAAACCCATTCCTCCAGGAGAGGAGCACAGAATAGCAGCGCCGGGGTGGCGATAGTCGCCCTTGTGTTGGTGTTTGCGCTCCTGATGTTAAGGACCAGCGGCCTGCTGGATAAGATGTTCCAGGACGATGACAGCTGGAATAACGGCGGCTGGTCCGACAGCAACGATGATTGGAACTCCAATTACCGCGATATCGACGCCGACTGCGGCGACGAGATTGACATCAACGATGGCTTGACCATTCAATTTTTGGGCTATGTCTCCAACGACAGCAACCAGGTATATGTCCTCTATTGGTCCAATGACTATGATCTTGCCAGAGAGCTGTTGGAAAGCGGCATTATTATGCTCTCGGACGGTACGGAGGACTCCGGCTACCTCTCCAGCGATGTGGAAGACGGCTATATACTCTTCAGCACCGATGCCCCCGGCACCCAGTGGCAGGATCTCATCATCTACGGCTCCACCGCCGGCGATCGGATCACCATCCGCGGCCTTCTCCCCCACGAAGGTGCCGACATAATGGAGTACGGTATTCCCGGCGATGCCTCCCTAACGTAAATACCCGCACCACACCTCTGTAAACAACCTGTCATTGCCACAGCCACCGCGCGCTGGCTGTGGCAATCCGTAATCTCCCTGCACTGCACCCCTTGTAACCGTCCGTAGGGGCCGGCGTCCCCGACGGCCCGTCAGCAGGCACTCTACGTTATCCGTAGGGCGGGGTGCCCTCACCCCGCCGCCGACATGCATGCAGCTCCCGCAAGACACACAGACCGTAGGGGCGGGCGCCCCTGTCTGCCCTCTGCGATCAAAAAAGCCGCCCGAAGCATTTGCTTCGGGCGGCTTTTTGATTCACTTCACAATCCGCTTTGCCTTGCTTACAGGCCGGCGGCGACCATGCAGTCCAGTACCAGGGTCAGAACGATGAACACAGCACCGACCCACTTGGTGGCCTTGGCCAGCTTGGCGTCAATAGTCCGGGCCTTGCCCTTGGACATATAGGAATCCGCAATGCCGCCGATGGCGCCGGACAGGCCCTGGCTCTTGCCGGACTGGAACAGAACGATCAGAATAAGGACCAAAGCGGCCAGCAGCTGCACGATGGTGATTGCAATCAACATAATATTTTTCCCTCCGATTTATTGGATGCCCGCAGGCATAATATCCATCAAGTAATGCTCATAATACCATATTCCCATATAAAATGCAAGCAGAAAAGCGGAAAGAAAGCAAAAAAATTACTCGAACAGTTGTTGCAACCCGTGAAAATCTGTGCTATAATTAAAAAGAAAATAGTGCAGGAGGGGATTTCATGCAACAGCTCACCGCCATGCAGCAGAAGATCTATGACTATATTGCCAATGCCGTCCGCACCCAGGGCTACCCGCCCTCCGTCCGGGAGATCGGGGAGGCCGTGGGGCTGAAGTCGCCCTCAACGGTGCATTTCCATATCAAACACCTGGAGGAGCTGGGATACATCACAAAGAGCGGCCGCAAGGGCCGCGCCCTGACGCTGACGGAGCGGGAGAGCTCTGCCGCCCCGGCCGCCGCGCCCCGGGAGCCGGAGGTTCCTGCCGGCCGTGTGCCGGTGCTGGGCGATGTAGCCGCCGGCACGCCCATTTTGGCCCAGGAGCATATTGACGACTATATTCCCTTTGATACCCAGGGCCGGGACGGGGAGTATTTCGCCCTGCGGGTCCGGGGCGAGTCCATGCTGAACGCCGGTATTCTGCCCGGGGACCTGGTGGTGGTGCATCAGCAGCCCACGGCCCATAACGGCGAGATCGTGGTGGCTCTGCTGGAGGATGAGGCTACGGTGAAACGCCTTTCCCGCAGAAACGGAGAGGTTTGGCTTTTGCCGGAAAACGAGGCGTACAGCCCCATTGACGGCCGCCATGCGTCCATTTTGGGCAAGGTGGCCGCCGTTGTGCGCACCTATTCCTGACGGAAGAGCGGGATCCCCGCAGCGCATGCGCTGCGGGGACCTTATATTATCGCAGACCCCCGCCGCTTCTCCGGCAGTTAGGGTAAATTCTCGCCGCAAGCAAATTCCGCATTGACAGCGTGAAAAATATTTTCGCTCGCACATAGTCCGCAGGGTAAAATGATTTTAATGCTTTGTCGCCTGCAGGCGGAAAATACACGGAGGACCTTTGGTCAAGCACAAGGGCAAGCCCGCTATTGGGCTTGCCCCTTTTTTGCCCTCTCCGCAGCGCGGATATACGCCCCTTTTCGTCCGGCCGCGGGTATTTTCTCCTTCTTTCCGCTTTTTTCCTCATATGTGTGGACAAAGAGGACCGGCTGTGCTATCCTTATTTTGAATAAGTATTCCCACGGCCCCTTGCGGCAGCCGCCGGGCAGAAGGGATGGGCTTTCTCTTGACACACTCCTCCGCAAAACCGAATCGCATCAAGCGGATCCTCTCCGCTTTCCTGGTGGCGCTCATGCTGACAAGCCTTGTGCTCCCCGTGCTGGGCAGCGTCGGCGAGGACGCCTACGTCAACGACGACGCCATCAACGTCCGCTCCGGCCCCGGCGCCTCCTACAGCCCGGTGCAGTTTGGCAAAAGCAAGGCCATCCGGCTCTACCGGGGCCAGTATGTAAAGATCATCGCCACGGAAAAGGCCGCCGATGGCGCATCCTGGTATCAGATCGTCTTCACCTACAATGGCTACACCAAGATGGGCTACATGCGCAGTGATTTTGTCACCCACATGGGCGATGACAGCGCCTATCAGGCCTATCTGACCGAGCAGGGCTTCCCCAAGACCTACCAGCCCTATCTCCGGGCGCTGCATGCGGCCAGCGGCGGTCAGTGGAACTTTGTGGCCTACCATACGGGGCTGAAATGGTCGGATGCACTGGAGAACGAATCCACCTTGGGCCGGGCTCTCATCCACGGGAACTACGGCACCGCCCTGCGCTCCACTGCTCCCGGCGCATACGACAGCAAAACCGGCCAGTGGAAGGAGTACGAGCCCGACTGGTACGCTGCCAGCCGCCAGACCGTGGCCTACTACTTAGACCCCCGCAGCTACCTAACGGACGGCTCCTGCATTGCCTTCGAGCGGCTTTCCGGCGGTGAGGATGTGACCCACGCACAGCTGAAGAAGGTGCTGGCCGACTGCGCCTGGGCCACAGATGCCATCATCGATGAGTTTATCAAGGCCGGCTCCCAAGAGGAGCTGGAGAAGGCGAAGCAGGCGGAGCTGGAGCGGCTGGAGCAGGAGGGGAATACCGCCGCCAGGGAAAAGCTGGAGGCGGTGACCGTCACCGGCGTCAGCCCCATCTTCCTGGCCGTGAAGGCCCGGAGCGAGATTGGCACCTCCTCCACCAAAAACGCCACCGGCTATCCCCTCAGCGACGGCAAAAAGTACTATAACTTCTTCAACATCGGTGCCTACGGCGGCAGCGACCCCAACTACAACGGCATCCTCTATGCCCAGAGCAAGGGCTGGGACACCAGCTATAAGGCGCTGCTGGGCGGTGCGTGGTTTATCTTCCGCAATTACATAGAAGCCGGTCAGGATACCCAGTATCTCCAACGCTTCAACCTTACCTCCCGGTACACCTATGCCTACCAGTACGCCACCGACATCACCTATGCCTACCAGGGCGGCTGGTCTACCTATGAGTCCTACGTCAAAAACGGCCTGGCGGATACGGCCCTGACCTTCTCCGTCCCCATTTTGGAGAATATGCCCGCCGTGACCAAGCTGCCCACAGCCGCCCAGGAGGATGAATACGAGCCGGAGCCCGACCCGGACCCCAAACCCGATCCTGACCCGGATCCCGAGCCGCCCACGACCTATGATTATGTGTCCGGTCTCCAGCTAAGTCTCGCGGATTCCTACCTTTCGGGCTTCACCCTGGGCACGCCGATAAAGACCCTCATCGCCCAAATTGGGGCCGTCAATCCGGATGCCGCCGTCACGGTAACGGACGGCAGCGGCAAGACCGTTTCCGATTCGGCCCTGGTCTCCACCGGCCAGGTACTGACCATTCGGGACGCCGCCGGCACCTATACCTACACCTGCGTGGTGTATGGGGATGCCAATGGTGACGGCCGCATCGCCGCCACGGATCTCCTGGCGGTGAAGAAACATATCCTGGGCGTCCGGACTCTTACCGGCGCTTATGCCCGGGCCGCGCAGCTCTCCGGCAGTAAGATCGCGGCCACCTCGCTGCTGGCCATCAAGAAACATATCCTGGGCACCGCGCCCATCGTGCAGAAATGAAAAGCAGGTGTTTTATGAAGCATTTCAGAAAATTTTCGCTCAGCTTGCTGCTGATTGGCGCCATACTCCTGTGCCTGGTGCAGACGAGCTTTGCCGACGGCATTTCCGTTTCCGCCGGCCAGGGCAGCGTCAGCGTGGGCAAGACGGTTGCCTTTTCCATCACCGTTCCCTCTGGTTCGGAGGCGTGGACCTATTCCGTGACCCATTCCGATAACCTCACTCTGGAGTCCGGCGTACTGGATCCCATGGGCTTCGAAGGGGATAACCGCACCAATCAGCTGGTGTTCCGGGCCAACAGCGCCGGCACCGGCACCGTGAGCATTTCCGCCGGATCCTACTGTGTCGCCGGCGTGGACTATGACGCCTCCGGCAGCGCCTCCGTGACCATCGTGGCCGCCGACAAGCCGGACGACAGCGAACCCGATCCCACCCCTGCCCCCAGCGGCGACGATGGCGACGACAGCGACGACACCCCCAGCCCCTCCCGCAGCGGCAATAACGCCCTTTCCGCGCTTACCGTCAGCGCCGGCGCCCTAACCCCCGCCTTTGACCCGGCCATAACGGAGTATACCCTCTCCCTGCCCAGCCAGACGGACCGGCTCACCATCACCGCCAGCCCGTCGGATTCCCGGGCCACGGTCCAGGGTGACGGGGAGATCCCCCTCCAGGGCGGTGAAACCAGCCTGCCCGTTGTGGTCACCGCCGAGGACGGCTCCACCAGGACCTATACCATCACCGTCCGGGTGGCCCAGGCCCCCACGCTGTTTCTGGACTATAAAGGGCAGAAGCTGGGCGTGGTGAAGGATGTGTCCCAGGTCACGCCCCCTGCGGGCTTTGCCCCTGCCGAGCCTATCGCTTATAACGGCGATACCCTTCCCATCTGGACGGATGTCTCCGGCAAGCGCACCCTGGTCTATCTCACGGACGAAAAGACCGCCGCCGAAGGCTTCTATCTCTTCTCCCAGGCTGCCGGCGTGCAGTCCCCTTACCTGCCCCTCCTCTGCGGCAGTGTCACCTATATTTATACGGATATTCCCCAGGACCTTTCCGCCGTCCCCGGCCTAACCCTGGCTACGGTAAAGGCCTTCGGCCAGACCCTCAACGGCTGGACCTATAACGACGCCGCCCTGCAGGGCTTCTGCGTGCTGTACCTCATGGACGATGCCGGGAACTACGGCTATTACACCTACGATTCCCGGGAGGAGACGCTCCAGCGCTTCAGCGGCGCCGTCTATGCCGATGACGCGGGCCGAAGCCTCCGCATCCCCATGCTGTATGTGTATATCGCCGGCGGCGCGGCCCTGGTACTGCTGATCCTGCTGATCGTTTTCGCCGCAGTAGCCGGCAGCCGCGGCAAAAAGCTGCGTCTGCTGCCCGATACCAGCGAGTCCGGCCCCATGGCAGATGATGAAGAGGCCCCGGAAACTGCTTCCGATGCCGTCCCCGCGCCGCTCCCCGCCGCCCCTCCGCAGGAGGAACCGGCCTCGTCCCCCGAGGCTCCGGAGTCTCCCGCCGAGTCTCCCGCCCCGGCGCCTGCTCAGCCGGATCCGCCGGCTGACACCTCCGCCCCGGCCCCTAATGCTGCTCCTTCGGAGCCTGCGCCGGATGCAGCTCTGGAGGATACCCTCCGCCATCTCCCCCTGGATGAGCTGCTGCGGGACATCCATGACCTGTGATCTCTAAACGCAAACATCCCACGCAAGGCTGCGCCTTGCGTGGGATATTTTCTTTGCCGCCCCGTGGCCGCTTGCCTGTTTAGACCTGCGGCTCACGCCGGGTATCCAGGCAAAAAAGAGCCGCCGCGGCGATATTCGCCGCGGCGGCCTGCTAAAAAGCATCGCAGAGTTTGCGCCCTGCGCAAAAATTATGCGCGCAGTGGGCTGCGATCCTCTTGGCATAAAATTCCTGCGGAATTTTATGCCAGTCAGAACGACACCGTCTCCGGGTCCGGCTTTTGGCAGGCGCTGATGCGGTCCACATACAGCACCGGCCCTTCGCCCTGATAGGCCTCGCACTGCTCCTTTTTCACCGTGGCGTGGATCTTCACCCAGTCCCGGTTCTTGAAGCGGTCCATGCCCTGACCCTTGCACACCAGAGCCAGGAACTGCATGTCGTTCTCGCAGCACACCATGGCAAAGCGGCCCGGGCAGTCTATGCCCTTGTACTTCTTGGAGTGGCACATCAGCGCTTTAAAGGTGACGCTGATGCCCTCATAGCGTTCCGGGTGGTCCATGAGATCCACATACCAAATGCCGTAGTCCTCGTCCGCCACCTCCAGGTGGCCGCCGGACAGGTCAAAGGGCATCATATCCTCGGTGACGTACTCCTCGCTGGTGCCGTCCTCGTTTTCCAAATAGATATCCGCCCGGCGGTTGGCCATGCGCAGGTTCCGCTTGCGCAGATCCTCCCGCAGGGCCTCGTTGCAGCGGTTGAAGATGATCATGTCGGCGTTGGAGATCTTCTCCATCACAAGCTGGCCCATGTTTTTCAGGTACGGCTCAAAGGTCCTGGCGTCCATCAGGCAGATGATCTGATACAGGATCCAGTTCCCCGGCAGCCCATCCCGGTACAGGGGCTCCATCATCCACATGCCGTTGTACTCGATGATGACCTGCTTGGGGCGATACTGCTTTTCCAGCTTCTTGAAAAGCTCCGGCGTCAGGTCCTTTTGGTCCTCCACCGTGTAGGTAAACACGTTGAAAAGCCCGTGGGGGTCGTACTCCTCCTCCCCCTCCTCGCAGCAGATGAGCAGGGTCTTGTCCTCGGCGGCAAAGCCGTCCTTGAGGATGCCGTTTATGAAATTCGTCTTGCCGGCGTCCAGAAACCCGGCAATGAGATATACAGGAATGTCCATAGTCTTTCTCCCTTACAGGCCGAACAGCTCTTTCAGCTTGCCCTCGTCCAGCTTGGAGCCGATGACGCACAGCCGGCCGGTGTAGTCCGCCGGGCCGAAGCGCACCTCGTGCTCCTCGGGCACATAGTCAAAGTGCAGCCACTTCCCGTTCTCGCAGGGCACAATGCCCTTGGCCCGCAGGATGGCGCCGTACTCGCCGCCGTCCAGAGCCGCCAGGATTCGGTCGATGTCCGCTTGGGTGAAGGCCTTGGGTGTCTCCGCACCCCAGCTGGTGAATACCTCATCGGCGTGGTGGTGATGGTGGTGGCAGGAGCACTCCGGGTCGTCGCACTCGCCGTCGTGGTGATGGTGGTGCTCATGCTCCTCGTGGTCGTGATGATGCTCATGCTCATGATCGTGGCAGCACTCGTCATCGTGATGATGGTGGTGATGGTGCCCGTGCTCCTCGTCCTCGTCATGATCCTCGTGGTCATGATGATGCTCATGCTCATGGTGATGCTCGTCCTCGTCATGGTCCTCGTGGTCATGATGATGGTGGTGCTCTTCCTCCTCGGCCTCATGCTCGGCCCGGATGCGCTCCATCAGCTCGTCCGCCAGGGACACCTTCTCCATGGCCGCCAGGATGGTCTTGCCGTCCAGCTCATCCCAGGGGGTGGTGATGATGGCGGCATCCTGGTTTTTCTCCCGCAGCAGGGCCACAGCGGCCTGCAGCTTTTCGGGGCTCACCTTTTGGGTGCGGCTGAGGATGATGGTCCCGGCGGTCTCGATCTGGTTGTTGTAGAACTCGCCGAAGTTCTTCATGTACACCTTCACCTTGGAGGCATCCGCCACGGTGACAAAGCTGTTCAGCTTCATTTCCGGCACATCCTTCACGGTGTTCTCCACCGCCAGGATTACGTCGGAGAGCTTGCCCACGCCCGAGGGCTCAATGAGGATGCGGTCGGGGCTGAACTTCTTCTGCACGTCCACCAATGCCCGGCCGAAGTCGCCCACCAGGGAGCAGCAGATGCACCCGGAGGACATCTCGCTGATCTGCACCCCGGCATCCTTCAGAAAGCCGCCGTCAATGCTGATCTCGCCGAACTCGTTTTCAATGAGCACCAGCTTCTCACCCTTGTAGGCCTCGGCCAGCATCTTCTTAATGAGCGTGGTCTTTCCTGCGCCCAAGAAACCGGATACAATATCAATCTTAGTCATAAATCGTGCTTCCTTTCTGACTTTTGTATGTAAAATAAAATGTATAAACTATATCCATAGGGGCCTGCAAAGCCCTTCGTGCCATCCGTAGGGGCGGACGCCTCTGTCCGCCCGATCCGGGCCTGCACAGCAGCTCTTGTAAAAAGCCTGTCATTGCGAGGCCAGTGCGCACACTGGCTGTGGCAATCCGTAATACCCTATGTTGTGCCTCCGGCGGCTCCCTTTCTTTCTGCGGCGAAAGAAAGGGAGGAAAGAACGCCGCCAAAACCAATGGTTTTGGAATCCTTTCCGCGGCTGAAGTGCCTTCGCATCGATCCCGTTCCGCCACGCGAATCGGGATATATAAATTTTGCACCTTGCTTTCGCATAGCCTTTGCTTCTAACTCCGCGACGCGCTCCGCGCTTGTGCTGCCCGGCCAAATAGTGAAAGCCGCTGCGTCTACCGTGCGGCGCGATGTGGGCATCGCGCCCTACGAAATCCTATCGTTAAACGCTCCGTAGGGGCGGACGCCTCTGTCCGCCTAAACCGGGCTTGCACCGGAGCTCTTGCAAAAAACCTGTCATTGCGAACCAGTGACCGATGTCACCGGTGTGGCAATCCGTATCCCCGCCGCACGCCGTGCTTTCTCCTTATCTTATTTATCTTATCCCATTTTCCAAAAAAAGCAAGGCTTCCCCTGTGAATTTTTTGTGATAACCCCCACATCTTCTTTTTTCCTGTTGCCAAACGCCCCGAAATGGTGTAAAATGAATCCATTGACAGTCCTCCGTGTGAAGCTGCGGAGCCGGTCTTGCGCAATGGATACCCACGAATCATGTCAGGCGGGGAACCGAGCAGCATTAAGAGGGATCATCCATGTGCCGCAAGGGCGCCGGCTCTGTGGCTTCATGGGGAGGACTGTCTGCGTCCTGGCGAAAAATTCCCGATTTTTCTGCCAAGAGGTTTGCAGCCTGCTGCGCGCATAATTTTGACGCATTGCGTCAAAATTCCACACCTGCGGGCTGAAAATTACTTGCCGCCTTCGTGCGGCAAACTCTGCAATGCTTTAAGTAAGGGAGGCAGGTCCATGTATCAGGCGCTCTATCGCAAGTGGCGGCCCATCACCTTTTCTCAGGTGGTCGGTCAGCAGCACATCACCGATACCCTCCAGCGCCAGGTGGCCGAGGGCCGCACCGGCCACGCCTATCTTTTCACCGGCACCCGGGGCACCGGCAAGACCACCTGCGCCCGGATCCTGGCCAAGGCCATCAACTGCCTTAACCCCATCGACGGCGCCCCCTGCAACCGGTGTGAGGCCTGCCGGGGCATTGACGAGGGCCGCCTGCTGGACATCACCGAGCTGGACGCCGCCAGCAACAACGGCGTGGATAACGTCCGGGCCCTCCGGGAGGAGGCGGTGTATACTCCCTCGGTGCTGAAAAAACGCGTGTACATCATCGACGAGGTACACATGCTCTCCACCCCCGCCTTTAACGCTCTGCTGAAAATCCTGGAGGAGCCGCCGGAGCACCTGGTGTTCATCCTGGCCACCACGGAGCTGCACAAGGTCCCGGCCACCATCTTATCCCGCTGCCAGCGCTATTCCTTCAAGCGCATCCTGCCCCAGGACATTGCCCGGCAGCTGCTCTACATTGCCGGAGAGGAAAAGATCGACCTGACCCCCGACGGGGCGGACATCCTGGCCCGGATGGCCAACGGCGCCATGCGGGACGCCTTGAGCCTGCTGGATCAGTGCCGCAGCTTTGAGGGTACGCTGAGCAGCGCCGCCATCCTGGAGCTTTTGGGCCTGGCCGGCGGCGTGCAGACCGCCCAGCTCATGGAGTTCATTCTTCAGCGAAACACGCAGGACGCACTGCTGCTTTTCGACCGGCTCTATCGGGACGGCAAGGATATTGCGGCCCTTCTGCGGGAGCTGTCGGACCTGGCCCGGGATTTGCTGATCCGCCGCACCGCCCCCCAGGGGGGCAGCGCCCTGCTGACGGGGTTGTACGATGACAATACCTTGACTGCCCTGGGCGATCTGGCCGGCGGCCATCGGCTGATCTATCTGCTGGACGTGCTGGGGCAGACCCAGGCCGCCCTCAGCGGCAGCGGCAGCCTCCGCACGGAGGCGGAGCTGTGCCTCATGAAGCTGTGCGACGAGAGTCTCTGCGGCGATCTGTCCGCCCTCGCCGCCCGTCTGGAGCGGCTGGAAAAGGCGGCCGCCAAGGGCTTCGCGGCCCCGGTCTCCGCTGCCCCTGCGGCCCCGGCTGCACCGCAGACGCAGGTCCCCCCCCCGACCCCCGCAGCACCGGCTCAGGCGGATCCGCCTGCCTCAACGGCTTCCGCCCCCGCCAAAACAGATCCCAAGCCCGATCCCGTTCCCCGGGCGCAGGCCCCGGTCCCGGAGCCGACCGCACCTGCCCCCCAGCCGAAGGTTTCCCCCGCCGGGGCGGACAGCGGCATTTGGGACCGGCTGAGGGAGCATTATAAGGCCGGCCTGCGAGTGGATAAGCGAGTGTTTCTCAACGGCGCATCCGGCACGCTGGCAGACGGTGTGCTGACCGTTGCCTGCCGGGACGAGATGGTGAAAAACTATTTGGACTGTCCGGAGGTCAACGAGGTCCTGGAGCGCGTCACCGGGAAAGAGGCCGGCTATCCGGTGCGGGTAGTCTTTACCCTGGGAGCCGCACCAAAATCGGGCAAACGGCATAGTACGCCGTCTGTACCCAAACAGAAAAATACTACACCGCCCGCACCGGAGAGTACACCGGAGCCCGCACCGCCGCAGCCGGAGCAGACACCCCCCTGGGAATCGGCCCCTGCGGGTGCGGACCGCATGAACGAGTTGCTGGCCGAGGGCGGCCGGTTGGATCATTTTAACATCAAATAAGGAGTGAAGTAAAAATGGCAAAAGGTTACAGTGCAAGAGGCGGATTCACCGGCGGCGCCGGCATGATGCGCCAGCAGCAGCAAATGCAGCAGAAAATTCTGAAGATGCAGCAGGAGATGGAGAAGGCCCAGGCCGATGTGGAAAACGCCACCTTCTCCGCCACCGCAGGCGGCGGCGTTGTGAAAGCCACGGTCAGCGGCAAGCGCCAGCTCACCGAGCTGACCATCCGGCCGGAGGCGGTGGATCCCGAGGATGTGGAGATGCTCCAGGATCTGGTGATCTCCGCGGTGAACGAGGCTATGCGCCAGGCGGAGGATGCCATGGAGAGCAGCATGCAGAGTCTCACCGGCGGGCTGAACATCCCCGGCTTCGGCTTGTAAAACAGTATAACGCAGGAACTCCCGCAGCGCGTGCGCTGCGGGAGTTCCTGCGTTTTCGGAAGATCCTGCGGAGCTTATCGGAGAAAACGAAACAGAGATCCGTTATCACGGAAGTGCTTGGCGTTTTTAAAGAATGTAAAACAGGACAAAAAACAGGTAAATAGAAAGATACTATTAAGGATCCAAAAGAGGGCCAAAATCGGAGAGAAAAATATTAATAAACCGTAAAAAATATTTAAAATAGAATATAACAATTGCGTTTTGAATATTTTTATGGTATATTAAATAAAAACAGCCGGGGAGGAACGGTTATGCAGAAGGTGATCTGCTACAAGAGGCTCTTTAAGCTGATGATCGACCGGAATATGAAGGGCCATGACCTGCGGGAGAAGGCGGGCATCAGCCAGTCTACCTATTTTAAACTGCAGCACGACCAGCCGGTGTCCACGCAGATGCTGGTGCGTATCTGCTGCGCCCTGGACTGTGAGCTATGGGACATTGCGGAGCTGGTGGAGAAAACCGGCGGCGCGCCCTGAAATTCCCGGGCAAGACGAAACTATTATTATAAAGAAAGGCGAGGAAGCAAATTGTTGAGCAGATCCAAAGCAAAGCGAAAAGCAAATTTTGAAAAGACCCGCACCCTGCTGACGGAGAAAATACGGGAGTCCATGGTATCGGTACTGCCCATTATTGCCATCGTAGCGGTGCTGTGCCTGTTTTTGGTGCCCATGCAGCCCACGCTGCTGCTGACCTTCCTGGTGGGCGCACTGATGATCGTGGTGGGCCTGGGTCTGTTTTCCCTGGGTGCGGAGCGGTCCATGACCATCATCGGCAGCAAGATCGGTACGGCCCTGACCAGGATCGGCAAGCTGCCGGTGATCCTGCTGGTGGCCTTTGCCCTGGGCGTGGCGGTGACCGTGGCGGAGCCGGACCTGCAGGTGCTGGCAGACACGGTGCCCAATATCGACAAGACCGTGCTCCTGGCGGCGGTGGGCATCGGCGTGGGCTTTTTCATGGTGGTGTGTATGCTGCGCATCCTGTACGGCATCAACCTGCGGTGGGTGCTGGTGGCGTGCTACATAGCCGTCTTCGTGCTGGCGGCATTTACGGACCGGGACTTCCTTTGCATCGCCTTTGACTCCGGCGGCGTGACCACGGGGCCCATGACCGTGCCGTTTATTCTGGCACTGGGCGTTGGTATCTCCCATGTGCGAAGCGATAAGCGGGCGGAGGCGGACAGCTTCGGCCTGGTGGCCCTGTGCTCCATCGGACCGATCCTGTCGGTGCTGCTGCTGGGCTTTTTCAGCGACGGAGGCGGCGGGGCCGCGGAGATCACCCAGGTGAGCTTTGACAGCACCACCGGCATCGGCGCGGCCTTTTTACAGGCGCTGCCGGTATACATGAAGGAGATGGCCATGGCCATGCTGCCCATCGTGGCTATCTTCCTAATCTTCCAGGTATTTGTATTCAAGATGAACGCGAGAAACTTCGGGAAGATCGCCGTGGGTATCCTGTATACCTATGTGGGGCTGGTGCTGTTCCTGGCGGGCGTGAACGTGGGCTTTTCCAGCCTGGGCGCGGAGCTGGGCGCGGCCCTGGCCAGCAGCGAAACGGAATGGCTGCTGATCCTCCTGGCGGCGCTGCTGGGTTGGTTCATCATCTCGGCAGAGCCTGCGGTGGCGGTGCTGGAAAAGCAGATCGAGGACGTCAGCGCCGGCGCTATCCCCGGCAAGGCCATCAAGATCAGCCTGTCCGTGGCTATTGCCCTGGCCATGGGCCTGGCTATGCTACGGGTGGTGACGGGGATCTCGATTCTGTGGTTCCTGGTGCCGGGGTATGCCATTGCCCTGGGACTGTCGTTTTTCGTGCCGGATATTTACACGGCCATCGCCTTCGACTCCGGCGGCGTGGCCTCGGGTCCCATGACGGCCACCTTCATGCTGCAATTCATGATGGGCGTGAGCATTGCCCTGGGCGGCAATGTGCTGACGGACGCCTTCGGCATTGTGGCCATGGTGGCGATGATGCCGCTGCTGTCCATCCAGATGGTGGGCGTGATCTACCAGCGCAAGGCCCGGCGGGCCGCACAGGAGCTGGAGAGCTATGGCGACTGCGATATTATTGAACTGTGGGAGGAAGCGGCATGAATTATGTGATCTCTATCGTTACGCCGGAGGCGCTGCCCCGGCTGGAGGAATTGACGGAGGAGCTGGGGCTGCCGCTGAACGTGACGCTCCACGGCCACGGCACGGCCATACAGAGCATGCTGGACTTTTTGGGCATTGAGTCCAACGAAAAGCGGGTGATGCTCTCGGCCGCCACGGAGGATAAGACCAAGGCGCTTATTGCCGGCCAGCGGGAGCGGCTGCACCTGGGCGTTCCCGGCCACGGCATCGTCATTGCGGTACCCATGAAAAGCGTAGGAGGAGGTAAGACCATGGAATTTTTGAAGGGGAACGAGGCCGGCACGGGGAAGTATACGCCGGAGCTGAACTTTGCCTATGAACTGATCGTTGTCATCGCCAGCGAAGGACAGACGGACCTGGTGATGGACGCGGCCCGGGCGGCGGGCGCCCGGGGCGGCACGGTGCTCCACGGCAAGGGCACCGGCGCCGAGCAGGTGAAGAAGTTTTACAACATCACCATTGCCGAGGAAAAGGAAGTGTTCCTCATTGTGGCCAAAACGGAGGAGAAAACGGCGATCATGCGTTCCATCCTGCAGAAGGCCGGGCCGGATACCCCGGCCAAGGCCATCGCCTTCTCTCTGCCCACCACAGAGGTGGCGGGGTTCGGTTTCTACCAGAATAACTAAAAAGATATCCGCTCCGCAGGGAGCGGATATTTTTTATCAATGACGGCGGGACCGGGCAAAAGAAAATTTGACTTGCATTTCTAAAACGGAACAGGTATAATCATTTTGAACAATTATATATTGTAAACGCGCTGCCTTCCGGCTTTTGCCGGAGACGGAATGAGGTGAGATGCCTCGCGAGCGGGTCACTGTGATGCCGGGAAAACCGGATAAGTCAGATACGTTGGGCTGCGCGTCGGTTCCTGCCCTTACCGGGAAGCTGTTTTTACAAAAACGGATCAACTCCGCACGGCTGGGCGTCGTGCGGAGTTTTTTTATCGGGAGCCGTGTTTCCTGTCCACGGGACAAATGTCCCTTTTTATATACCTACTACTTTGCATGAGGTGAAAACGAATGAAACGAGGAATTGCACTGCTGCTGGCGCTGGTGCTGATGCTCGGCATGCTGCCGGTGACGGCGCTGGCCGACGGCGGAACGCCGGCAGGCGAGGGTACCGAGGCGAGTCCCTATGAGATCGCGGACGCCGACGACCTGATGGCCTTTGCGGCGCTGGTCAATGACGAAGGGAAGACACGCATCTGGGGCGTGCTGACCAACCACATCGACCTGACCGGGTATGACTGGATCTCCATCGGCCGCACCCAGGGAAAGCCTTACAGCGGCACCTTTGACGGCCGGGGCTACTCCGTGAAGCTGAACATCAACATCGGCGCCGACTGGGAGAGCGACAACGCCATCGGCCTGTTCAACACCATTAAGAACGCAACGATCAGGAACGTCCGTATGGAGGGCAAGGTCACATCCGAGGAGGGATTGGGACTGAGCCTTACCATGGGCTCCGTTGCGGCCTTTCTTGACCGGAAAAACACCATCGAGAACTGCAGCTCCGGCGTGGAATACTCCCTGGGCGATACGACCAGCGGCGTGGGCGGCATTGCGGGCTATGTTTTTGACGATGGAAACGAGATCATCGCCTGCGCCAACCACGGCAAGATCACCGGCACCTGCCAGGACGATATGAACGCCTACGGCGGCATCGTGGGCTGGGCGGACTATGATATCACGCTGAAATACTGCTATAACTCCGCATCCATTTACGCGCCCGGGGACGGATTGGGCTACGCTGGCGGCCTGATGGGCCTGAGCTATGCTGCGCCCAACATCATCGGGTGCTACACCTCTGCCTCCACGGAGGACAACGACAATCTGAATCCCAAGTGGGCAAAACGCACGGAGACGATCTCCGCAGACTATGCGGCGGGCGACTTCTTCGGCAGTGCTACAGGCATCAGCGATGACCTGGCGCACAACATGACGTACTCCGAGGCCATTGAAGGCGAGAACGGCCTGAATCCCTATGAGTGCGGCGACGGCGATCAGATCCACCGGGCGTGGGACTACAGCGGCAAGATAGACTACGCACTGGAATACTTGAACGGCGACGAGACATACTACACATCCTCTGACGAGATGGGCGACGGCTGGCCGGTGCTGGCATGGGAGCTGGAGAAGCCTGCCTCCCAAAATACGCCCCAGGAGAAGGCGCTGGCTGCGGCCAAAAAGGCCTTTGAGGACGAGAAAGCGGCTGCTCTGAAGGCGCTGGATGACGGCAAGACCATCGACGGCACAAAGTATGTGGGCTACACCACCTACAAGTATCGCCAGGACAACACCTACACCAACCCTGTTACCAACGACTATTACCGCTACAGCGAGGACAACTGGGCGCTGCTGGAGGCATACTACAACACCGCCAAGGGCACACTGAAGGCCCTTGAGTATGTCGCGCCGGAGGGCTGGGAGAGCATGGAGCCGGAGGCTATCGCCGCAGACGGTGAAAAGCAGCAGGCGGCGGCCAAGCTGACGGAGACGTCCGACGAGGCAGTTCTGGACATGGCGGCGGTGCTGACCATCCGGAGACAGAAGGATTTCGACGGAACAAGGCTCACCGCCCAGCGGGACTACTATACCGCTTACAGCAAGGAGTTTTATGCCCTGGATACCGACCGGGGAATGCTGGCGGCGGTGTGGCATGAGCTGACGGGTGTAGAGGCCGCTTCCGAGAAGCTGGAGGCCCTGGCCGGGACGCTCAAGGAGACGCTGGACGCCGGCCTGGCGGCCATGGAGGCCGCCCGCACGGAGAAGCAGCTGGAGACGGCCAAGACCGAATGGAATGAAAAGCTGCAGGCTGTGCGCGCGGGATACCAGGCGCCTGCCTTTGACACCGGCGTGGCCGACAAGTGGGACGGCGCCACAAAGACGCAGCCCGCGGGCAGCGGCACGAAGGCCGATCCCTACCGCATCGACACCGGCGCGGAGCTTGCGTGGTTTGCGGAAAAGGTAAACAGCGGCAGCACCACGGCCTGCGCCGTGCTGACGGCGGACATCGACCTGAACCGCCAGGAATGGACGGCCATCGCCACCAACAAATATAATGGGTACCTGGGCACCTTTGACGGTAAGGGGCATATCATCCACGGCCTGTGGAGCACGGCCGACGGGCAGAGCGTACAGGGCCTGTTCGGCTATGTGGGATGCAAGAGCGGCAATGACCCGAGCTATGGGACCGTCCGGGACGTTCGGGTGGCCGGGCGCATCCGCGCGGTACAGAGCAACGGCTCCGGCATGATCGCGGGCGTCAGCGAGGGCGAGATCTACAACTGCGAGGTCTCCGGCTTCCTGGGCACATGGAAGGGCATTGCCGGCGTGGGCGGTATCGTGGGCGACCTGACGGGCGGCTCCGTTGAAAGCTGCCGCAGCTACGGACTCTATCTGGCTACCAACGACAGCAAGTACAGCGGCAGCATGGTCAACTCCGTCGGCGGTATCGCCGGAAGCGCAGGCGTCAGCGATCCCAAGGACGGCGGGCTGATCCGCTACTGCGAGAACCACATGCGGCTGCATGGCTATGAGGTCAGCTACCTCGGCGGTAAGGCATCCGCCGTGGGCGGCATCGTGGGCCTGGTCTACGGCACGGCCAAGGTGCGCGAGAGCGTCAACTATGCCGAGGTGTGGGGCGGCCTGCGCGTGGGCGGCATCATCGGCAGCGTGAGCGAAAAGGGCAAGTCGGAGCTGTGCTATGTGACCAATTACGGCGACGTGTACGGTTCGGACGGCAACGCCGAAGTCCGCGGTACAGGCGGCCTTATCGGTATTGCCGCCGAGGGCTGCTCTATGAGCTTGCAGTACGGCTGCAACGCGGGGACCATCTACAGCGAGGCAAAGCGCAACAAGTATAACGCCGCCTATGATTATTCCACCACTGCCGGCTCCACGGGCGGCATCATCGGCAACTGGCGCGCAGGCAGCGTGAAGCATGTGCAGAGCAGCAGCGAAAACACCCTTTGGGGCTACGCTGCGGCTACCGGCGCCGACGGCACCGACACCATCCGCACGGATCGGATCACCCCCGAGGTCAACGCCGGGGGCGGCATGTGGGAAAAGCTCACCGCCACCCGGACGCTGCTGGGCAAGCTCATCAACATCGGCTACAGCCGCGACGAGAGGTATCAGATCTACGGCACCCAAAGCGGGCGCTATAACGACACCGTTATGCAGTGCGTCCGCAAGGTCGAGCTGTGTACCACCGCGGAGGAGGTTGAAAACTCACTGCGCGAGGCGGAGACCACTTTGGCCGCCGTGCCCACGGAGCTGGAGGCCGCCAAGATCGCGCTGCGCCGGGAGATGCAGGCCTTCGTGGACGGAAACCTCTACGACGCCGAGGATCAGAAGACCATTGACGCCATTCTGAAAGAGGCCGACGCTGCATTGGAGGCGGCCAAGAAGCTGGCCGACATTACGGACGTGCGCCAGACCTATCTGGGCAGCGAGAACAAGGACGGCAAGCTCAAGGAGGTCGCTGCCTATCCCGTGAAGGCGGCGAACGCACTCTACAACGAATTTATCTATGGAAAAAAATACTCCCGGCAGGATGCGGCGACGCTTCTGCGCGCCTATGAGAGCTGGAAGCTGAAGCTTGGCGGCGCCGCCACGGTGGAGGAGGTGGAGAGCATCTACGCCGAGGCGCGCAAGGCGCTGGCAGAGATGGGCAAGGGCTTCACCGAGGGTGAGAGCGCACCCGATCCGGACCAGGCGGCGCAGGACGCGCTGGCCCTGGCTCGCCAGGAGATCCTGGGCCAGCTGGCTGCGCTGGAGAAGAAGTACAGCGACGCGCTGACGGAGCAGGCGGGCGACCTGACTGCCCTGGCCGAAAAGTGGCAGACAGCTATTGGAGCCCTGCTGGATGAGAGCGCGGCGGCGCTGCACACCGCAGCTGTGCCCGCGCTGGACAAGATCACGGACTATGCCCGGCTGGAGACGCTGCGGCAGGGGGCCGCGGAGGAGATGGATTCCCTATACGCCGCTGCCCGGCAAAAGCTGGCCGGATATCTGGCCTCCGCCGGCAACACCAATGTGTGGGACGGCGAGACTAAGACACAGCCTGAGGGCCAGGGCACAGAGGAGGAGCCCTATCGCATTGGTACCGGCGCGGAGCTGGCGTGGCTGGCCGAAAAGGTCAACGGCGGCAGATCCGACTATATCCATGCGGTTCTGACCGCTGACATAGATTTGGGCTACTGCGAGTGGACGCCCATCGGCCGCAAGGTGGGCTACAGCAACGGCGCCTACCGGGGCACCTTCGACGGCCAGGGACACACCGTATCCGGCCTGTATATCAGCCGGGATGATACCGGCTATGTGGGCCTGTTCGGCCGGGGCTTCGGCGGCACTAAGCTGCAAAACCTGACCGTTAGGGGGGAGATCGACCTTCAGGACGTGAAGTCGGACATTATTGTCGGCGGCGTCATCGCGGACAGCACCCAGGCTGCCTTTGAAAACTGCGTGTCAGACGTGCGGCTCCGGGTGACCTTTAACAGCCTCGGCGGGCGCGGCTCCAGTCTTGGCGGCTTTGCGGGACTGGCGAGCTCCGGCACCTTTACCGACTGCCGCTTTACGGGCAGCATTACCTGCCTCTATAATTACAGCTCCTATCTGGGCTTTAGCGGCGGCGGTCTGGGCGGCCTGGTGGGCTGGCTGAAAAACGGCAGGCTTGAGCGCTGCGTTAACTCCGGCGAAGTGACGGCCAACAAGGCCTCCGGCGTGGGCGGCATTGCCGGCACCATTTACGCCTATAACAGCGATGAGACCGTGTTGCGGCAGTGCCTGAACACAGGCCACATCTCCAACGACGTGAATTTCGTCATCGGCGTGGGTGAATGGCCTGTGGGCGGCATCGGCGGCATTGCCGGCGTTGTGCAGAGCGGCCTGATCACCATCGACAGCTGCTATAACACCGGCACCGTCTCCGGCGGCATCATCGCCGGCGGTATCCTCGGCGGCGAGAGCGGAAAGTACGGAAAGACCGCCTCCACCGGCAACGACCTGCTGACGGTGAAGAACTGCTACAACGCGGGCATGCTGGACACCGGCACGAAGATCGACCGCATCGGCACGCTGGTGGGCTTCCCCATCGATGGCCAGTACCGCGACAACCTGTATGTGCTCGCCGGGACGGCACGCTCGGCCATGGGCTGGAAGAGCAGCCAGGGCGACCGGGTCTATGCCGTGGATACGCTGACGGCGGACATCTTTGACGGGCTGACAGAGAGCATTGCGGGCCTCAACGGCGGGTATCCCATCTTCCCGTGGCAGCTCCTGCTGCCGGACAGCCGCGAGACCGTGGTGAACTATCTCAATAACTACTATCAAACGAAGCTCCGGCCGCTGATCTCCGATGAGCAGCGCGGGGAGCTGGAGAACATGCTCACCCGGACGGCTGAGACCGTGCGCACCACGGATAACGCGGATGCGCTGGTGAAGGCCTATCGGGACGCCCTGTCGGCCATGGATCCCGGCAAGCTGCTGGGCGAGGCCTGCGCCGCCGCCCTGGAGAAGCTGACGGCGGCCTATGAGGCGGCAAGGACCGCCTATCCCGCCATTGAAGCCGGCCTGACGGCGCGCTATGAGGCGGACCGCGTTACCATCGCCCACAGCGCGAATGCCGCGCAGGCGGAGGCCGTGATCGACGGCTTTGCCGCGCAGGTGGTGGACCTGTTGGCAGCTGACGCTCAGGGTGCGCCCATGAAGGAGCTGGCGGCTAAGGCCCGGGACATCGAGAGCGCCTACGACGCGCTGACCCAGGCGCAGCAGGCCCTGGTGCAGAATTACGCCAGGCTGGCGGATATCCGGGCTTTGGCGGAAAGCTATAACAAGAACCTGGCGCTGCTGGCCCAGTGGAACGGGGACGATAAGAGCAGCTATCCCGATCTTGCATCTGCACTGGAGGCACTGGCAGCGGATGCGCAGACTGCGCTGGGTGAATGCACCCGGCAGGAGGAGCTGGCGCCCGTGCTGGACAAGTACTGCGCAGATGCTGTCCGGCTGCTGATGAAGGATGTGGGCTTTACCGCCGGGACGACTACCATGGGCCAGCTGGCGGACGCCGCCGAAAAGCTGACGCGCACCCGCCAGGCGTTCGGCGGCCTGTCCCAGGCGCAGAAGGCACTGCTGGATGAGAGCAGCGAGGCATCCCTCACGGAGGCCGAAACGCTGCTGGCCGTATACAATAAGGCCATCGAGACCCTGGCAGGATGGACCCGGGAGGACGCAGGGAAGTATCCGCAGATAGCGGAGACCCTGCAGGCCCTGAGCGGCGAGACCGCTGAGGAGCTGCGCTGCTGCACGGACCGCGACGGCGCAGTGCTGGCACTGAACCGCTACTGCGCCAAGGCGGCGGGCGCGCTGGTGGACGCAATACACTTTGCCCCCGGCGAGACGACCATGGCGGAGGTGGACGAGAGCGCGGTGAAGACCGCCCGCACAGCCTACAACGGTCTGACCGATGAGCAGAAGACGCTCATGCCCGAAAAGACTCTTGAGACGCTGGAAGCCGCCGAAAAGCTCCTGGCGGATTACAGCAAGGCAGCGGAAACGCTCCGGGAGCAGAATGTGAAGGCGCAGACTGCATATCCCGCGCTGGCGGAGCGCATCGGCGTGCTGGCCGCACAGTGCGAGACGGAGCTGGGACAGTGCACCTCGGCAGAGGAGGCACAGAAGGTCCTCGACCGATACGGCGCGCGGGTGGTGGACCTGCTCATTGAGCAGATCGGCACGCTGCCGCAGAAGCCTGAGAAGGAATTCCTGGCAGCGCTGGGCGAGACCCTGCGCCGCATCCAGGAACAATATGACGCGCTGACCAACCCACAGAAGCAGTATGTCACGCGGCTGGAGGAGCTGAAGGCGGCACAGGAATACTACCGCACCGCCGAGATCGAGGAGCCCACGCCGCCGCAGCCGGACAAGCCCGAGCCCGCCGAGCCCGCGGAGCCGACCCAGCCTACGGAGCCGACTAAGCCTACAGAGCCGACTAAGCCTACGGAACCGACCCAGCCCACGGAGCCGGCGGTACCCGCCGAGCCCAACGGCCCTGCTGAGCCGGCGGAATCCGCCGGGACGCAGACGGACAGCGAGGCCGTCAAGGCTGTTTCCGATCGGATCCACAGCATCGGCAAGGTCACGCTGGAGAGCAAGGACGCCATCCAGGCGGCGCTGGATGCCTTCAATGCCCTGACTGAGGCGCAAAAGACCCTCCTGCCCGCCGGGGATAAGGCGACGCTGGAGGCAGCCGTCACGGCGTATCGGGCGCTGCTGGACCAGCAGACGGAGCAGAAGCCGTCCGATCAGACTGACGATCAAAAGCCCGGCGACGAAGGCAAGGGCTTTGACTGGACCGCTGTTTGGATGATCGCCGGGATCCTGGCCGCGGCGGCGGTGATTTTCGGCCTGATCAAGTGGTTCCTGGCTGCAAAGCGCGGAAAAGAGAAATAAACCACGATAGCACCGGAGGGAGAAGGGTAAAATTGCCTTTCTCCTTCCCGTGATGTTCCGAACTGAGGTGAGATCTGTGAAAAAACCATTGGGGCCGCTGCTGAAGGCGGGGCTGACGGGACTTATATGCCTGGTGCTGCTGCTATCCTTTCTGAATTTGCAGAAGGGGGAGCCGCAGCGCCGGGAGCAGGATCCGGCCTCGCGGATGCTGCTGTCGGACGCCGAGATCCTATACGATGCCGACAGCGTGACGCAGCTGGATAATGCAAACGACAACCGGCAGACCGAACCCCAGGAGCCGGATGAGCCGGATGCACCCGACGAACCCGATGAACCCGATGAGCCCGACGAGCCCCAGGACCAGCCGGACGACCCGGACGACCCGGCGGATCCGGAAGAGCCCGGTGAGGAGTCGGACGATCCGGCCCCGTCACCGGATCAGCCGGATGACCCTACGCCGACCCCCGACATACCCGGCGATGTGCCCGCCGAGGAGCCCAGCGAGACGCCCGGCCGCACGAATATCGGGGATCTGCTGGACATTTCCGGAAACGGCGGCGGATCCGGCGGGCAGACACCCGCCCGGGAACCGGCTCAGGAGCCGGGCAGCACCGAGGTGGGCGACCCGGACCGCTACTTTGAAACCAGCATCATCGACGGCGACACCGTCGACTACAGCGACTATACCTTTACCATCCGGCACCTAAAGCCGCTGCTGCAGGTGCGCGGACTGACCGTGCTGGTAGGCGGCGAGGCGTTCTCTTATCACGCCGCTACCAGCAGCGTGATGATCCGCCTGGCCCAGGGCACGAATACCATCGTTGTACAGGCGACCTATTTTGACGGCACGGACAACATCACCGCCTCCCGTACCTACACCCTCAACTACAGCCCCGCGGGGGAGACGGTGATCGTGGCTTACCGGGTGCAGGACAGCGCCCCGCTGGACGAGGTGCGCAATACGGCGGAGAGCGGGCTGCGCTTCGTGGCCTACGGCCTGCGCGACGGCAAACGCCTGCGGGCGTCGGTGCGGCTGAACGGGAAAACCGTCAGCTCCTCCTCCGACACCTTCAGCGCGGCCCTGCAATTCGGCACGAATCTCATTGAGGTCACCGTCGATGACCGATCGGGCAGCGCCTCGGAGACCTATCGCATCGACTACCGGGAGGACGGCTTCAAGATCACCACCAGCTTTTCCGGCACCGTTATCGACAACGACACCCGGCAGCCGCAGCATATCAGCGAGGAGCTGCCGCTGTATCTAGATTCGGAGGAGTTCCGCTTCCGCTTTTATCTGAACCAGGAGACCGGCAGGGAGCAGATCACCCAGGTGCGCTATGACGATGAGATCGTGAAGACATCCGCCGACGGCTGGTACACCGTGCAGGTGGACACGCGTAAGCCGCTGCACCTTGTGCTGCGCTATGTGGACGCCGACGGCGAAAGACAGAGCTACAAGTGGACGGTGCGCTTCCATCGCAACCCCGGCACGACGCCGCCGGACAAATATCCCAGCATCTCCGCCACCATTGAGGTGGGGAGCACGGTCATGGGCCTGGAGGACGGACTGGTGCTGAAAAGCCCGGACGTTATCACCATCATTGACGCACGGAGCTGGAACAACGAGCAGCTTTACCTCAACAACTACGAGGTATACATCAACGGCCGGCGCATCGAGTCCCCGTGCAGCCAGACAGGGGCCAGCTTCGGCTACAACACCTATCTGACCAATGCGGGCAAAAACGTCATCACCGTGACCGCCACGGACGAGGACGGCTACAGCACCACCCGAAGCTGGACGGTCTACTACGAAAAGGGCGATGTGACACTGACCGTCAGCATCGAGGCCACCACCGTGGGGCTGGGCTATCTGGTCCCGCCGACACAGGTCACGGTGCCGGGCGGCACGGATGTACTGTCCATCGTGTGCAGGCTCCTGGAGGAAAACGGATACACATACTCCGCCAGCGGCAACTATCTGGCTGCCATTAAAAAGCCGGGCATCAATGACGGCTTCTACATTGACCCGGAGCTGAAGCAGCTCATCATTGACGACGGCATGGACGCCTACGGCGCGGGCAATGACCCCAAGCCCGGAGATATGGATTCCCTGGGCGAATTCGATTACTACCGCTGGTCGGGCTGGATGTACTCCTACAACGACCGCTATCCCGGCTACGGCATGTCCGCCTGCAAGCCCCAGGACGGCGCGGTGATCCGGGTGCGCTTTACCCTGGCCCTGGGCAAGGACATCGGCGGTTTCTCCACGGCGGTGGGAAGCGGCTACGGCTACAGCAGCGGAAACTACTACAAGGAATGGTGAAGGAGAGAACCATGAACAGCAATGTGAATCAAATCCTCACGGAGGTACACAAGGTCATCGTCGGTAAGGACGATGTGCTGAAAAAGATCCTCATGACCCTGATCTCCCGCGGCCATGTGCTGCTGGACGATGTGCCCGGCACCGGCAAGACCACGGCCGCCCTGGCCTTCCACCGGGCGCTGGGTCTGAAATACGGGCGCATTCAGTTTACCCCCGACGTGCTGCCCTCGGACATTGTGGGCTTCTCCGTTTACAGCAAGGAAAGCGGCACCTTCGTCTATCAGCCCGGCGCGGTGATGACGAACCTGCTGCTGGCTGACGAGATCAACCGCACCTCCAGCAAGACCCAGGCCGCGCTGCTGGAGGCCATGGAGGAGCGGCAGGTGACGGTGGACGGCGTGACCCGCCCGCTGCCGGCTCCCTTTGCCGTAATCGCTACGCAGAACCCGGTGGGCTCGGCAGGCACACAGCTGCTGCCCCAGGCACAGCTGGACCGCTTTATGGTCCGGCTGGAGATGGGATACCCGGACTTTGAAAGCCAGGTCAACATCCTGCGGGACCGCCAGACGGATGATCCCCTGGATCAGGTGCGGGAGGTATCCTCGGCCGCGGCGCTGCTGGAGATGCAGCAGCAGGCCCGGGCCGTTCATATGGATGACAGCCTCCTGGAATATGTAACGCGGCTGACTGAGGCCACGCGCACGCATCCGCTGGTGCTGCTGGGGGTCAGCCCCCGGGGCGCGCTGGCCGTGTGCCGCATGGCCAAGAGCTGCGCGTTTATGGACGGGCGGGACTATGTGCTCCCGGAGGACGTGCAGAGCGTGTTTATTGACATCTGCGCCCACCGCCTGTTCCTTGCCCCCAAGGCGAAGATCGCTGACACCACCGCCGCGGACATACTCATCGGGCTTTTGGGCCAGGTACGCCGCCCGGACCACATCTGAGCCATGGTCGTATATCGGATCCTTTACGGGCTGTGGCTATTGGCGTGGCTGGCAGTATGGGCGCTGGGGAAAAGCGCCATGCCGGGCTGCGTCCTGGCCGGGAGCATTGCCGCCGCGGCGGCAGAGCTCTTGCTGACGGCCCTGGCGGCCAAGCACCTGCGTGCCGCGCTCCGGGTACAGCTTTCCGGGCAGAAGGGCGAGCCTGTGCAGGCGCAGCTCACCGTGGAGAACGGGTCATATCTCACCTGCGCGGCGGTCTGCCTGCGCCTGGAATGCCGCAATCTGCTGACAGGCGAGGTGGAACGGCGACCCATTCGCTTTTCCGTGGCGGGAAGACAGAAGCGCTGCATCCCGGTGGAATTTTCCGCGGAACGCTGCGGAAAGCGGGAGCTGTCCCTGCCGGAGGTGCGGGCCTACGACCTGTTCGGCCTGTACGGCAGAAGGATCTCGTGTGATGCACGGGCCTTCTGCCTGGTGCTGCCGGAGCTGCGCCCGGTGCATCTGACCTTTACCGACCGGGCGACGGTGGAGCTGGACAGCGATGAATACTCCATGCACCGGCCGGGGGACGATCCCAGCGAGACCTTCGCCCTGCGCGAATATGTCCCGGGGGACCGGGTACGCAGCATCCACTGGAAGCTGACGGAAAAAACCGGCCAGGTGATCGTGCGGCAGCTGGGCCTGCCGGTGAACCACTCTATTTTGCTGCTGATGGACAACAGCGTTCCTTCGCCCTGTGCGCCGATCGACTGCGAGGCGCTGGCTGAGCTGACTGCATCGGTATCGGCGGCGCTGTGCTCGGCGGGCTTTGTGCACCGCATCGCCTGGTATGACCGGGCGCAGGGGTGCATAGCGGCGGTGGAGGCCGACAGCGACGACACGCTGACCCAAGCCCTGGCCGAGCTGCTGGCAGCGCAGATCGCGCCGGACGAAAAAACAGCGGCGCAGCACTGGCTGGAGACCCGCGGCGTGCCGGACTATGCACACGTTGTGCTTTTCACGCTGCAGGACGAACAGGAGGAGCTGCCGATGGCGGACGGCGGCCGGGTGACCGTGCTGCACGCCGGGGCCGGAGGAACGGATGGGGAGGAGGACGTTTACCTTGCGCTATAACGATTTTCTCTCACGCATCCGGGCCTGCCTTGTCTCGGCGCTGCTGGCCGGGGCGCTGCTATGGCTGACGGCGAAGGCCTTTCTCCCCGGCGAAAAGCTGCTGCTTCCCCTGCTGATCGCCGTTTTGGCGGCGGTCGGTGCGGCCCTTTGGCGGGGGCATCCGTGGCTTGTGCCGGCCCTTTGGCTGGGGGGATGCGCTGCTGCGGCGGTGATCTGTCACAAAGCATTTCGCAGCGGGGTGGCGGCCCTGGCCAATGGCGTGCTGGACGCGTGGAAGCATTTGCGGGCGGGAAACACCGAGCTGTTTGCCGTTGCGGACGAACACGGGGCGGCCCTGCTGCTGTGCATTTTGGCGGCCCTGCTGGGCCTTTGGTGCGCCGGGTCGGCCTGGCGTCGCAGTCCGGCCGGCTTTTGGGGCCTGACGGCGCTGCTGACGGCGCTGTGCCTGCTCTTTGCGCCGCATCTGACGGCGGGATGGCTGCTGGCGGCGGCGCTGACCGAGCTGCTGGCGTATCTGCTGTTTTTCGGCGGAAGCGACGGCGCGGACGCCTGGATGCGGGTGGCCGCCATGGTTTTGGTGCTGGCGCTGGTGCTGGACGGCTGGCAGAGCGCAAAGCCCGCCTTTCTGGGCAGCGCCGTGCAGTGGACGCGGCAGCAGGTGCAGACCCTCCGCTACGGAGACAACGCCAACGCGGGGCTCCCCGACGGAGACCTGCGGGAGGTGGGGCCGCGCCGCACCACCCGGGAAACGGTGCTGCAGGTCACCATGCAGACCCCTGCGTCCTATTACCTGCGGGGCTTTACGGGCGAGGTTTATGAAAACAATCGCTGGAGCACCCTGGACGCCGAGACCCTCTATCCCGCCTCGGACGACTTTTACTGGCTCCATCAGGATGGATTCTATGCCCAGGCGCAACTGGCCGGGGCAGCTGCGGCTGGGCGGCCGGAGCTGCTGGAGACGGAAAATACGATCACCGTCGAAAATATCGGGCTCTCCCAAAGGTATCTTTACGCGCCCTACGAGCTGCTCCCCGGCAGCGCCGGGCTGGAGGCGTCCGCCGTGGGCGACTGTGGGCTTCGGGCCCGGGGCCTGTTCGGACAGCGGAGCTATACGCTCTCTGCCGGGGTGGGGCTGGTGAAGCAGTATCAGAGGATCAACACCGCCCTTGCCCAGGCGCAGGGGGATACGCAATTTTTGCGCGATGAGGCGGCCTACAACGCCTTTGCCTATAAGAACTATACCCATCTTCCCTCGGACATTCGGAGCTATCTTGCGAATAAGCTGGGGGAGTACATGGTGGATGAGGGCGAGACGCATTTTGACTATCAGAACGCAAAGCAGAACATCCTGTTTTACCTCTCAACCTACATGACCTACGAGGAGACGGACCTGGCGCCGGTGGGGGACGGGATCGACTTTGTGCTGAATTTCCTGGACGGGACCCAAAAGGGGTATGACATTCACTACGCTACGGCGGCGGCTATGATGTTCCGCTATTACGGGATCCCGGCGCGGTATGTGGAGGGCTTTCTTGTCACCAGGGAGGATGCCGGGGGACTATCCGCCGGGGAGACGCTCTCGCTCACCGGTGCGGCGGCCCACGCCTGGGTGGAATATTACCAGGACGGCGTCGGCTGGCTGCCCTTTGAGGTGACGCCGCCGTATTTCTCGGCCATGGAGCAGGCCGAGAAATACCAGGATATTTCCGGCCTTATCGGTCAGCAGCCGCAGGAACGGGTCGTGGATAACACCGAGGATCAGCCGCAAAGCGACGACACAGAGGACCCCACGCTGCTGAACTTTTGGCTCAAGCACCGGCTGCAGATCCTGCTGGTGCTGGCGATTTTGGCCGCGGCGGCGCTGCTGGCGCTGTTTGTGCTGTGGCTCGTTTGGGAGAGAAAAAAGACGGCCAGGCGCAAGGCGGGATTCCTGTCGGATGACCTCGCCGCCGCCATCTGTGCCATTTATGACTACACCATGGACGTTCTGCGTGCCCGGGGCCTGAGGGCAAAAAACTGCTCTCCGGAGGACTATGCCGACTTTGTGGACGAGGATCTCCGGGAGCGCTACTGTGCTGCCGCAGCCATCCGCCAGGAGGCACGCTTCAGCACCCACGCCATGGACGAGCCGCAGCGGCAGGCGCTGCTCACCCTAAAGGATGAGATTTGGAACAGAACGTGGGAGAAGGCCAATATCCTGCGGCGGATCCGGCTGAAATATGTGCTGTTTTTGTAGAATGGCAGTGGTTTGATGTAGGCTCCAGCCCGACTGATTTTGGTGGTTTTCCTCTTTCCGGCGCTCTCGTTGTTCTGCGGCGTAAGACCGGCCCGGGAGCATAAATGCTTTGAGGTGGGGAACACGGACATATCCACTCCGATTGCAGAAATGATGCCGATAGCGGCAAAGGGTCGGATACCCGGCACCGACATAACAAGGGTGAGGTGAGGAAGATATTTCTCGGCGGTTGCTAGAATCAGTGATTCCAGATTTGCTTTGCACAGTTGGAAGCTGTCCATGTGGGAACGGATGATGCGGAGCTTTTCACATCAGTGCCGATCTGGCGGAAGAAAGAAACGCTTTCCGTATGTGCCTCGCCCGTATCGACCTGTCCGACGAAGCTGTAATATATCTCGATATTCCGTGTGTTCGTATCCTTGTCCAATTCGTAAACAAGGATACGGTCGATGAACTCATGGACGATTTCATATCAAAGAGATATACAAAGAACAGATACGGCAGGTTCGGCAGAAGATATTTTTTGAGTTTGTCCTTCATCGCTCCACGCTCCGTTCTCTGGTCTTGACCTTCTCGCCGCGCTCTTGCTCCTTGTGCTGCGTTTTGGACTGCTCCTGCGCCTTTTCCAGCTTGCGGCGAATGGAAGGGGCTTTCTCACGGCTCAGGTTTTTAGCGGAAAACTCCCGGAAGGCCGCTGTAATGACATCGGCGTCCCGGCCCTTGAAGAACACCAGGTACCGGGGGAGCTCCCCGGAGGTGTCCTTCCTCAAAGCAAAATCCAGGCCGTACTTCTTCGCCGTGGAAGAAAAGGCCCGGATGTT
>ERZ808246.534-NODE-534-length-31343-cov-4.589619_pt1 | contig 31343 bp, 27 predicted proteins | sample MGYA00521083_ERZ808246 | MGnify/ENA primary metagenome ERZ808246 (study PRJEB31516, sample SAMN03275577) | gut metagenome | biome: mammalia-associated habitat; material: feces | host: Papio cynocephalus | place: Kenya | collected 2012-07-07 ...
CCAGAACGGCGCGCAGGTCAAGGATCTGTTCGCCCACTTCGGCAAGAGCTACCTGAAGAAGAAGATGGTGGTCAACGTCAACCGTCCCAACCACACGGTGGATATACTGCTCTACAACTCCAAGACCAAGAAGTATGACATCCCCGCCAAGAGCTTCGTCACCACCACCCCCGAAGAGAACGCTCACTTCAAGACCGGCAGCTATAAGCTGACCTATCGCCGCCGTTGGTGGTCCTTCACCAATCCGGATTCCAAGAAGACCAGCTACTACCAGTACGCCACCCGTGTCCAGGGCACCTACGGTGCGCTCATCCATTCCTCCCGCTACACTGCCAAGAGCGTGAAGGCACTGGCATGGAAGACCTACAACAACCTGGGCGCCAACCGCTCCTACTACTGCATCCGCGTGCAGTGCGGCAACGCTAAGCTGATCTATGACTGCGTCGGCGCACAGGGCTCCGGCAAGGTGCTGTGCAAGTTCTCCAACAGCAAGACCAAGGGTCCCAACGGCAAGGTCACCATCGCCAACAGCGGCGGCAAGGTCAAGGCCGGCACCAAGATGGATCCCACCGACCCTGCTGCAAAGAAGTAACCAACCGATGAGAAGCCTTTGATTTCTCACTACTGACAAAACAACGCCCACACTGGTTTTGGTAACCGGTGTGGGCGTTTTGCTGTGTGTTATTCAGTTTACTTGATGACGTCCGCGAACTGTCCGCCTACCAGGTCGCAAAGGGCTTTCGGGGACAGGATGACCTGCTCGCCGATCTTGCCGGCGGAGACAGCGATAGCGTCGTACTGGGTAGCGCTTTCGTGGAATGTGGTGAAAAAGGGCTTCTTCATGCCCACGGGGGAGCAGCCGCCCCGGACGTAGCCGGTGAGGGGGAGCAGCTCGGACACGTGGAGCATGGCGACGCTCTTCTCGCCCACCGCTTTGGCCGCTTTTTTCAAGTCCAGCTCCCCCGCCACCGGGATGTCGAAGACGTAGTATTCCCCGCTGGCGCCGCGGGTCACCAGGGTCTTGAAGACGCTCCCCGGGTCCTGTCCCAGGCACTTGGCCACGGTCACGCCGTCTACAGCGACGCCCTCCTCGTGGGGGTATTCTCTGGCAGTGTAGGGAATCTTTTTCTGCTCCAGGATGCGCATGACGTTGGTCTTTTTCTGCTTTTTTCCCATGGAAATCCTCTCCCTTGTTTTTGGGCTTTTTCCCATTATACCAGACCAAAACCGCCGGGACAAGCGGTCACTTTTTATGTTCCCTCCATTGTATTTATGGGAGGAATTTGATATAATTTAAGTTAATCTTATTTTACATCTTTTCGATTGGATGGACGTCAACCGCTGGGGGATTGACGTCATTGAGGAAGCGACAAACATGAAATTTAAGAACTGGACTTTGACCCCCTGTAACCCAAACGCCGCCGCAGAATTGGAATCCGCCGGCATCTCTCCCCTCTCCGCCCTCGTCCTGGCCGCCCGCGGCTTTGACCAGGGAGAGCAGGCCAAGGAATTTTTGAGCTGCGCCGTCTCCCGCCTCCATGACCCCATGACCATGAAGGGGATGCCCGAGGCGGTGGAGCGGATCGCCCGTGCGCTGGCGGCAGGGGAAACCATCTGCGTCTATGGCGACTATGATGTGGATGGGATCACCGCCACCTGTCTGCTCACCGATTACCTGCGCAGCCAAGGTGGCACCGTCATCCCCTACGTGCCCGACCGCATCCGGGAAGGATACTCCCTGAACCCGGAGACCATCGACTCTCTGGCACAGCGTGGGGTGACCCTCATCATCACCGTGGACTGCGGCATCACCAACCTAGACGAAGTGGCTCACGCCAGTGCGCTGGGGCTGGATGTGGTCATCACCGACCACCACGAGTGCAAGGACATTTTGCCCGACGCCTGTGCCATCGTCAACCCCCATCAGCCGGACTGTCCCTACCCCTTCCAAGAGCTGGCCGGGGTGGGTGTGGCGCTGAAGCTGGTACTGGCCCTGGGTGGCGCGGAGCGTCAGGATGCACTGCTGCTGGAATACGCCGACCTGGCCGCCATCGGCACGGTGGCGGACGTGATGCAACTGACCGGCGAGAACCGCTCTATCGTCACCTTGGGGCTGAATCTCATCCCCAACACCCGGCGTGTGGGGCTGGCCATGCTGCTGAAAGAGTCCCGCATCAACGAAAAACCCATCACCGCCTCTTTCATCAGCTTTTCTCTGGCGCCACGCATCAATGCAGCCGGCCGGATGGGCTGTCCCTTTTTGGCGGTGGACTTATTGCTCACTGATGACCCGCTGCTGGCATCAGAGCTGGCACAGAAGCTGTGCCAGCTGAACCGAGAACGGCAACTGGTGGAGCAGGACATCTTCAGCCAATGCACCACCCTGTTAGATCAGCGGCCCGCCCTGCGGGGCAGCGCCATCGTTTTGGCCGGTGAGAACTGGCATCAGGGCGTGGTGGGCATCGTGGCCTCCCGGCTGGCGGAACGGTACGGGGTGCCCACGTTTATGATCTGCCTGGAGGGCGACCGTGGCAAAGGCTCCTGCCGCAGCAGTGGCGGGTTCCCGTTGTTCTCCGCGTTGGAGCAGTGCAGCGACCTGCTGGAGGGCTTCGGCGGCCACGCCCAGGCGGCGGGATTCACCATCACCGCCCAGCAGATCCCCGCCTTCCGGCGGAAGATGTGCCAGCTGGCGGACGCCTATGCGCCTTTGAAGGAGAGCGGCAGCGACCTGGTGCTGGACGCAGTGCTGCCCAATCAGCTGCTGACCCTGGAGAATGTGGCGGCGCTGGAGGCGTTGGAGCCTTTCGGCACCGGCAACCCCCGTCCCACCTTCCTGGTGGAGCACGCCACCCTGCTGAGCTACTCCTGTGTGGGGGGCGGACGGCACACCCGGATGCAGGTGGACTGCGACGGGGTCATCTTGGACGCCATCTTCTTCTCCACCACCCCTCGTGCCGCCGGGCTGCGCAGTGGGATGCGGCTGGACTTGGCCTGCTATCCCCAGGTAAATCAATTCCGCGGCTGCCGCACGGTGCAGCTGCTCATCACCGACATCCGGCGGGCACTGTCTCCGGCGATGTTGGATCTGCGCCTTTATCAGCGCTTCCGTGCCGGCGAGGCACTGAGCAATCAAGAGCTGCTGCGGCTGCTGCCCCAGCGGCAGGATTTTGTGGCCACGTGGCGTTATCTGGCGCACTACGCCGGGGACGGGACACTGACCGAACAGCCCCTGGCTCTATCCAACCATATCGCCCGTACCTTTGGCCTCCCCTGCGGCTGTTCCCGAACGCTCATCTGTCTGGATGTGCTGCAGGAGCGAGGGCTCATCGACCTGGCGGCAGAGGCGGAGGTGCTGCGCATCAGCCTGCGTCAGGTACAACAGAAGGTGGACTTGAACGATTCCACCATCCTGCAACAGCTGCGTCAGCTGCTGCAGGACTCTTAACACGATTTCAACTTTTACCGGAATGGATTCCGGTCTGTCATGCAAAGAAGGAGGCGTTTTTATGGACCCTATGCTGCACTACTACAATGAGCTGGAACGGCACGTGCTGTCCTACAATCCAGCTTTGAACAAAACGCTTCTGTACAAGGCGTACTGCTACGCCGCCAAAGCCCATGCGGGACAGACCCGCAAGGACGGTTCCCCCTATATCACCCATCCCCTGGCGGTGGCCAACATCGTGGCCGATCTGAAGCTGGACACGGACGCCCTCTGCGCCGCCCTGCTCCACGACTGCATCGAGGACACCAAGAGCACCCACGAGGACATCAGCCGGGAGTTCTCCCCCACCATCGCCGATCTGGTGGAAGGGGTCACCAAGCTGACCCGGATCAACTACGTGTCCATGGAAGAGAAGCAGATGGAGAATCTGCGCAAGATGCTCATGGCCATGAGCAAGGACATCCGGGTCATCCTCATCAAGATGGCCGACCGGCTCCACAATATGCGCACCATGGAGTATCAGACCCCGGAGAAGCAGAAGCAGAAATCCCTGGAGACCATGGAGATTTATGCCCCCATCGCCCACCGCCTGGGCATGCAGAAGATGAAGTGGGAGCTGGAGGATCTGAGCTTGAAGTACCTGGACCCCATCGGCTACCAGGAGATCATCGAGGCCCTGGACGAGAAGGCCTCGGAGTATGACGGCTTCATGGCCTCCATCCATGACCAAATCACCAAGCGCCTGGAGCAGGCGGGCATCCAGGGCACCGTCTCCGGCCGCATGAAGCACCCCTACAGCATCTACCGCAAGATGTATACCCAAAATAAATCCCTGGACGACGTGTTCGACCTGTTTGCCTTCCGGGTCATCGTAAACACCGTGTCCGAGTGCTATAACGTCCTGGGCATCATCCACGATCTGTATAAGCCGGTCCTGGGTCGGTTCAAGGACTATATCGGCACCCCCAAGCCCAATATGTACCAATCCCTCCACACCACCGTGGTGGGGGACAACGGCATCCCCTTCGAGGTGCAGATCCGCACCCGGCAGATGCATGAGATCGCCGAATACGGTATCGCCGCCCACTGGAAGTATAAGCAGAACGGCCAGGGCGCCGGGGACGAGCATGACTACGAGTGGGTGCGCCGCCTGCTGGAAAATCAGGACGGCGCCGATGCCGAGGATTTCATCCACTCTCTCAAGGTAGATATGTTCGCCGACGAGGTGTTCGTGTTCACCCCCCAGGGGGATGTCATCAATCTCCCCGCCGGGGCAACGCCCATCGACTTTGCCTACAGTATCCATTCCGCCATAGGCAACCATATGGTGGCCGCCAAGGTCAACGGCCATATCGTCCAGTTTGATTCCAAGCTGAAAAACGGCGACATCGTGGAGATCGTTACCTCCAAGTCCGCCCACGGCCCCAGCCGGGACTGGATGAAGATCGCCCGCTCCAGCGAGGCCCGCAGCAAGATCCGCCAGTGGTTCAAGCGGGAGTGCCGGGATGAGAACATCGTCCGGGGCCGGGCCTCCTTTGAAACGGAGCTCAAGCGTACCGGCGTGAGCCTAAAGGAGCTGACGGCGGAGGACAATCTGCCCAATATCCTCAAGCGCCTGGCCTATAAGAGCCTGGACGATATGTATGCCGCCATCGGCTACGGCGGCGTCACGTCGCTGAAGCTCATCGGCCGCCTGCGGGAGGACATCCAGCGTATTCTGAAAATGCACCAGGAGGAGCGGGCCGCCGAGGTGCCCATCAAGGATGAGCCGGATAAGACCCGCCCTGCCGTACCCAAGCGCACCAAGAGCGAGCAGGGCATCGTGGTGGAGGGACTGAGCAACTGCCTGGTAAAGTTTGCCAAGTGCTGCACCCCTGTCCCCGGGGACGATATCGTGGGCTTCATCACCCGGGGCTATGGCGTCTCCGTCCACCGGGCGGACTGCCCCAATGCAGACCCCGCCCGCAGAAAGCCCGAGGAGGAGGGCCGCTGGATCAAGGTCTCCTGGGGCGATAATACCCGGGAGGATTACTGCACCACCCTGGAGGTGGTGGCCAAGGACCGGCTGAACCTCATCATGGATATTTCCACGGTCCTCTCCTCCACCAAGACCCGGGTCACCAATATGACCGCCCGCACCACCAGTGACGGCTTCGCCCTCATCACCATCGAGGTGGGCGTGGCGGATAGCGTGCAGCTGTCCACCGTGCGCCGCCGGCTGGAGCAGGTGTCCGGCGTCTTGCGCGTCACCCGCCCGGCGGGAAAATAAAGAATTGAGAGAAAATTCCGCAGGAATTTTACTCCCAACAGAACTGTCATTGCGAACCGGTGACCGGCGTCACCGGTGTGGCAATCCGTAATACCCCTGCACCGCGCCCCCTGTAAAAGAACCTGTCACTGCGAGGGCGCTTCGCGCCCGTGGCAATCCGTTCTCTCCAACGAGGACATTCCCAATTCACATAAAAAGGAGAAACTCACTATGCGTGCTGTACTGACCCGCGTGAAAAGCGCCTCCGTCACTGTGGACGGAAAAATCATCGGAAAGATCGGCCCGGGCTTTCTTATCCTCCTGGGCGTCACCCATGAGGATACCGAGGCCCAGGCCGTGAAGCTGGCGGACAAGCTCATGGGCCTGCGCATTTTCGAGGATGAAAATGAGAAGATGAACCGCAGCCTGGCCGATGTAGGGGGCGAAGTGCTGGTGGTGTCCCAGTTCACCCTGTACGGCAACTGCAAAAAGGGCCGCCGCCCGGAATTCCTGGCCGCCGCCCGGCCGGAGATCGCCGTGCCCCTCTATGAAAAGTTCATCGCCCTCTGCCGGGACAAGGGCTTCCATGTGGAGACCGGCGAGTTCGGCGCCTCCATGGAGGTGGAGTCCGTCAACGACGGCCCCGTGACCCTCATCGTGGACACCGACCAGCTGTAAGGAGGAACACTATGAAAATCGATTCCCTAACCGTTGGCCCCATCGGCACCAACTGCTATATTCTCCAGGATGAGCAGGCGATGCTCTGCGCCGTCATCGACCCCGGTGACGAGCCGGAGCGGGTGATCCGGGCGGTGGAGCAGACCGGCTGCACCCCCACTATGATCCTGCTGACCCACGGCCATTTTGACCACTATACCGGCGTGGCAGGCCTGCTGGAAAAGTGGCCGGAGCTGCCGGTTTACATCCATGAAAAGGACGTCACCGACCGGGTTTCCTCCGGCGGCTTTGACCTGCTGTGCCCCCGGCTCACGGAGAAGAACCAGCGGTATTATAAGGAGGGGGACTGCCTGACCCTGGGCGGCCTGACCATCCGGGTGCTGGAGACGCCGGGCCACTCCCGGGGCTCCGTGTGCCTGGTGGTGGGAGATGTGATCTTCTCCGGCGACACGCTGTTTTACGGCAGCTGCGGCCGCACGGACTTTGCCGGCGGCAGCTATGAGGACATTCTGCGCTCACTGAGGCGCCTGGCGGAGCTGCCCGGGCAGTACAAGGTCTACCCCGGCCACGACCGGCCCACCGACCTGGACTTTGAGCGGCGGATGAATCCGTACATGAAGCAGGGGCTGAGAGGATGAAGCTGATCTTTAAGGGCCACGATGCCCGGTACGCCGTGGAGCAGAGCTTGCTTGCCTTTTTTCCCCAGGAGCGCCCGGTGTATGACCCGGCGGCCCGGGAGGAGAATTGGGCCACCGTCTCCCTGTCCTGTGGCAGCAAATATACTACATCCGTAACACAGATATGCTATAACGGAACCGGGGGAAAGGGTATATCCCGTGTCATCATCGACCCCAACATGGACGAGTATGAAAAAGAGCGCCTGCGCCAGCGGGCGGTGAAGCTGAGCTTTTTCAAGGCGGCCCAAAAGGTCACGGGGGCGACCCCCACCTGGGGCGCCCTCACAGGCATCCGCCCGGCCAAGCTGGCGGCGGGCTATTTGGAAAAGGGAATGACGCCCCGGCAGGTGGATCATCTGCTGCGGGATACCTATTCCGTTTCCGAGACCCGGCGGGAGCTGTGCATCGAGGCGGCCCAGGCGGGGCTGAAGGCCAAGGCGGACTTAAAGCCCGAGGACATCTCCCTCTACATCGGCATCCCCTTCTGTCCCACCCGGTGCGCTTACTGCAGCTTCGTGTCCCAGGCGGTGGAAAAGAGCTTCGGCCTTATGGAGCCGTATTTGGAGGTGCTGCTGGGGGAGATCACCCAGGCGGCGCAGATGGTGAAGGACCTGGGGCTGAACATAAAGAGCTTTTACATGGGCGGCGGCACGCCCACCACTCTCTCTGCCGGGCAGATGGACAGGCTCCTGACCCATCTGAATCAGAGCTTTGACCTGTCCCGCTGTGCGGAATACTGCATCGAGGCCGGGCGGCCGGACACCATTGATAGGGAAAAGCTCCGGGTGCTTTTGGATCACGGCTGCGACCGCATCAGCGTGAATCCCCAGTCTCTGGAGGACAGCGTGCTCCAGGCCATCGGCCGGCGGCACACGGCGGCGGACATTGAAAAGACTATGGACCTGGCTATGTCTATGGGATTTCGGCATGTGAACATGGACCTCATCGCGGGCCTGCCCGCCGACACCCCCGAGGGCTTCCGGCGGACCCTGGATAAGTGCCTGTCCTTCGGGGCGGACAACATCACCGTGCACACCCTGGCCCTGAAAAAGGGCAGCCGCATCCTGCTGGAGGGGCAGAAGATCCCCACGGCGGAGGAGGTGGGGCAGATGCTGGATCACTCCATCTCTGCCCTGCGGGGGGCCAACTTTCACCCCTACTACCTCTACCGGCAGAAGTACATGTCCGGCAGCTTTGAAAACATCGGCTGGTGCATAAGCGGCGCGGAGGGACTGTATAATATCTATATCATGGAGGAGCTGCACAGCATCCTCTCCCTGGGGGCCGGAGGCTCCACCAAGATGGTGGACCCGGCGGCGGGGCGCATTGAGCGGGTGTTCCACGCCAAGTACCCCAATGAGTACATCACCCGCCCGGAGAAGATCCAGAAGAATCTGGAGGAATTCGCCGCCTTTTACCGCTCGATGAAGAAATGAGACGCAAGGGCCGGGAGGAGGGATGGCTTTGTCCCAGCGAAAGCAAAACTTTATGGAGGGCGCTGCCGTCCTGACGCTGGCGGTGGCCGTGACCAAGGTCATCGGCGCCGTGTATAAGATCCCCCTGGGAAACCTGCTGGATAAGGACGGCATGGCCCATTTCTATGTGGCCTACAACATATATAGCCTGCTGCTCATCGTATCCACGGCGGGGCTGCCCCTGGCCCTTTCCCGCCTGGTGTCCCGGGCGGAGGCTATGGGCCGGGTGAACCAGAGAAAGCGCATCTTCCGGGTGACGGCGGGTGTGTTTTTCCTGCTGGGGGTGGTGTGCTGCGGCGTGATGCTGCTGTTTGCGGAGCCCCTGGCGGAGCTGCTGAACGACGGCCAGGCGGCCCCGGCCATCCGGGTGCTGGCCCCGGCGGTGCTCTGCGTGTGTATGCTCTCGGCCATCCGGGGCTACACCCAGGGTCGGGGAGATATGCGCCCCACGGCGGTGAGCCAGATCATCGAGTCCACCGGCAAGCTGCTGGTGGGCCTGACGGCGGCTTGGCTGCTGACCCGGCAGGCGGCAGCGCCCAATGTGTGCGCCGCCGGCGCTATCTCCGGCGTTACCGCCGGGGCGGCGGTGAGCCTGCTGGTGCTGACGGTGTGGCTGCTGCGCCTGCGCTGGGGGCAAAGGGGCACGGACATCCCGGACAGCCGCCGGGAGATCCTGCACCAGGTGCTGGGGATCGGCATCCCGGTGACCCTGGGCTCCGTGGGCATGAGCCTGATTACCCTGCTGGACCAGGCCTTGGTATTGGGGACGCTGCAAAGCTCCCTGGGCCTGTCGGAGTCCGCCGCTGCGTCCCTCTACGGGGAATACACCTTCGGCATGACGTTGTTTGCCCTGCCGGCCTCCTTTATGTATCCCCTGAGCATCAGCCTGGTGCCGTCCATCAGCGGGGCTATGGCCGCGGGCCGGGGAGAGACGGCGGCTAAGAATGCCGCCTCCGCCCTGAAGCTGGCCATGGTGCTGGCCCTGCCGGTGGGGGTGGGCATGTCGGTGCTGGCGGGGCCCATCCTCCACCTGCTGTACCCGGCGGTGCCGGAGACGGCGGAGGCGGCGGCCTACCACCTGCGCATCCTGGGCCTGGCATCGGTGTTCGTGTGCCTGATGATCGCCACGGCGGGGATATTGCAGGCCTACGGCAAGGAGCGCATCCCGGTGGTGACGCTGCTGGTAGGCGGGGGCGTGAAGATCGCCGCCAACTACCTGCTGGTGACGGACCCGTCTATCTCCATCCACGGCGCGCCCATTGGGACGCTGCTGTGCTACGCGGTCATCGCAGGGCTGAACCTGGCGGCCATTGCACGGGTGGTGCCCCATCGGCTGCGCCTGGGCGGGGCGGCGGGGAAGCTGCTGGTATCCACCGCCGCCATGGCGGCCGCCGCCTGGTGCGGGTACGGCTTCCTGTCCCGGCACATGGGCGCAGGGGCGGCCACGCTGCTGGCTATTCTGGCGGCGGCGGTGGTATACATCGTGCTGGTGCTGACGCTGGAGGTGCTGCGCCGGGAGGAGGTTTTGCAGCTGCCAAAGGGCGAAAAACTGGCAAAATTTCTATATAAGTCATGAAAAATACGAATTCCTATTGCAATAAAGGGGAAACTATGGTAAATTTTACGAGGAAGCTGCGCTATGGCTACGAGGACCTGCTGGAGATCATCCGGTTGCTCCGCTCCCCGGAGGGCTGCCCCTGGGACAAGGTGCAGACCCATGCGTCCATCCGCCGGGGGCTGCTGGAGGAGGCATATGAGGCCGCCGAGGCCATCGACCTGGACGACGCCGGGCTGCTGCAGGAGGAGCTGGGCGACGTGATGATGCAGGTGGTGTTCCACGCGGACATCGAAAAGGACCGGGGCCGGTTCACCATGGAGGACGTGGTGGACGGCGTGGTGAAAAAGCTCCTGTACCGCCACCCCCATGTGTTTGGCAGCGCCCATGAGGACAGCCCTGAATCCGTGCTGATCAGCTGGGATCAGCTGAAGCGGGAGGAAAAGGGACAGGCGACCACGGGCGAGGCCATGGAGGCCGTGGCCCGGAGCCTGCCGGGCCTGTGGCGGGCGGAAAAGCTGCAGAAAAAGGCGGCGGACGCGGGCTTTGATTGGCCGGACATCTCCGGAGCGCTGTTAAAGCTGGAGGAGGAAGTCCGGGAGCTGCGCCAAGCCGTGGAAACGGGCCGGGGCGTGGAGGACGAGCTGGGCGACGTGCTGTTTGCCGCCGTGAAGGTGGGCCGCTTCGCCGGGATCGACCCGGAGGAGGCTGTGGCCGGCACCTGCGAAAAATTCATTCACCGGTTCCGGGCCGTGGAGGACGGCGCAAGGCAGCAGGGACGGACCATGGAGGACATGTCCCTGGAGGAAATGACCCGGCTGTGGGATCGGGCAAAATGATTCTGAAACGAGGATTCGTTTGGAATATAGCATGATCACAAAGGATAAAAATATGGGAGGAATTCAACATGAACAAAACTGAACTGATCGCTGCTGTTGCAGAGAAGAGCGGCCTGTCCAAGAAGGACAGCGAGGCTGCCGTTGCCGCCACCATCGCCGCCATCACCGAGGCCCTGAAGGCCGAGGACAAGGTGCAGATCGTGGGCTTTGGCTCCTTCGAGGTGAAGAAGAAGGCCGCGCACATGGGCCGCAATCCCCGCACCGGCGAGACCATGGAGATCGCTGCCAGCAAGAACCCCACCTTCAAGGCCGGCAAGGCTCTGAAGGACGCTGTGGCGGAGTAATTTCTGCATAGATCCCCGGTGCCGGTGCCTTTGCACCGGCACCGCTTTTTTCGGAGGAGAAACATATGCGACTGGATAAATATCTGAAGGTGTCCCGGCTCATCAAGCGCCGCACCGTGGCAAACGAGGCCTGCGACAATGAGCGGGTGTCGGTGAACGGACGGGTGCAGCGGGCCAGCTACGATGTGAAGGTGGGCGACCGCATCTGCATCCGGCTGGGACAGCGGGAGCTGCAGGTGGAGGTGCTCAGCGTGCAGGAAAACGCAGGCAAGGCCGACGCCGCCGCCATGTACCGGGAGATCTCGCCGGACAAACCGTCATAATGGAGAGGGACTTTCCATACACTGAGAAAAACGGTGTATGGGAGGTCTGTTTTTTATGGCATATGAACTCAAGCAGGCGGCGGAGCTGAGCCAGCGCATTGAGCTGACGGGGCGGGAACGCCTGACGGTGACCGGCGTGGAGGACGTGGAGCGGTTCGACGAGCTGAGCGTGGTGATGCACACCGTGGCGGGGGTGCTGGTGGTGAGCGGGGAGGACCTGCACATCGGAAAGCTGTCCCTGGACGGCGGGGAGCTGCTGGTGGAGGGCCACATCGACGGGCTGAACTTTGAGGATGCGCCGGTACGCAAGGGCTCCTTCTTCTCGCGGCTGCTGGGGTAACGGATGGAGCTTTATATCCGGCTGCAGGTGCAGACCATCGTGGCGGCCTTTGCCATGGGGTGCGCGGCGGCGCTGCTGTACGACCTGCTGCGCACCCTGCGCCTGGCCCGGCGGCGGCGGACGGTGACGCATCTGACGGATCTGGTATATGTGCTGGCGGTGGGATGGGCATTTCTGCGGTTCGCACTGGCCATCGGCCAGGGGGAGCTGCGGCTGTATGTGCTGCCCTGCGCCGCCCTGGGGGCCATCTTCTCCTGGCGCGTGCTGGCGCCGGTTTTCCGGCCCATTTGGCAATTTTGGCTGGGCGCCGCGGCGCAGACGGGGCGGTTTTTATGGCAGCCGGTGCGGATGCTCCTGCATTTTTGCAAAAAAGTATGGAATTCGGCGAAAAAAGCCATTGCCTTTTTCAAAAAACTCTGTAAAATAAAACTATACCGAAAAAAAGGCGTGCTGCCGCAGGACGAGGAGGGAGAAGCTTGAGGCAGGCAAAAAAGAAAAAACGCAGAACGCCCATTACCCTGGTGGTGCTGCTGGTGCTGCTGGCGGTGGTATCCGTGGAGCTGATCCGGGTGTACGGGCAGTTGGACAGCGCCAAGACGGAGCGGGAGACCATGACCCAGGAGCTGGAGCAGCAGAAAAAGGAGAACAGCGCCCTGGAGTCCGACCTGGGTAAGGCGAACGACAAGGAGTTCATCAAGGGCCTGGCCAAGGATCAGCTGGGCCTGGCCGAGGACGGCGAGCGGATCTTCTATGATGTTAACCATTAAGGCACATTTTGCGTAAAGGAGAAGATACACACATTTATGGAGTTGGCGGTTGGGAACATCGTCACCGGAAAGGTGACCACCATCACAAAGTTCGGCGCATTTATTGCTCTGCCGGGAGGAAAGTCCGGGCTGGTACACATTTCGGAGGTAGCGCCTGCCTTCGTCAATGACGTACACGATTTCCTGGCGGAGGGCCAGGAGGTCTCCGTGAAGATTCTGGCCATTACCCCGGAGGGAAAGATCAACCTATCTGTGAAGCAGGCGCTGCCCAGGCCGGAACGGCCGCCGCGTCGGGAATCGGCGTCGCGCCGGGCGGTACAGCCTGCCCTTGCCCCCGCCGAGCCGGCGGAGCAGACCTTCGAGGATAAGCTCAAGCAGTTTATGTCCGTGTCGGACAGCAAGCAGTCCGAGCTCAACCGCTATATGGCCGGCAAACGCGGCGGAAGCCGCCGCCGGAAGTGAATAGAAAAAACAGGCTCCCCGCGTCCATAGGGCGCGAGGAGCCTGTTTTGCGCAAATTGATCGAGGGGGAGAGGAACGGATCGACACACCAGTGACATCGGTCACTGGCTGGCAATGACAGGCTGCAAGGGTCCGTGTGCGTTGCTGTGGCGCGGTGCAGGCAGGCTGATGTGGGCGGAATTGAGACGTCTCTGCCCGCCCGTTCTCTGCCGTTTTGTATATGCGCCAAAGCAAAAGCCGCCCCGAAAGCGGGCGGCTTTTGCTTTGGGAGAGAAAACGGCCTATGCCGTCAGTGTTCCTTCCGGGGCTCCGGGGAACCGGACCCGTGGGAACGGAAGAGAGGGACCAGCAGCGCGGCTGCTGCGAAGATAACGGCGGGAAGGATCCAGCTCAGACCCAGGTCGTACAGGGGCAGAGACTCCAGGAAGGTGAGCCTGCCTGTATACAGGTGGATCGTGCACAGGATGCTGGTGAGCAGGGCGCCCAGGGTGGCGGCCCGGCTGACAAAGTCAGAGACCCTGGGCATCAGCAGGGAGATAAGAATGAGTACCAGGGCGGGGGGATATACTACATCCAGCACCGGGGCGGCGATGGAGACGATGCGGTCCAGGCCCAGGTTGGACACCACGGCGCTGAACACGCAGATGATGACCACATACACCTTATAACTCACCTTGCCCCGGCACAGCTCGGAGAAATATGCGGCGGCGGAGCTGGTGAGGGCGATGGCGGTGGTAACGCAGGCCAGGCCTACAACGATGCCGAAGATGACCATACCGCCTTTGCCCATAAGGGCCTTCACAATGGCCATGATGAGCTCGGCGCGGCCCACGGCGCCGGTATACTGACTGGAAACGGTGGCGCCCAGGTAGGCAAGGCCCATATACACGGCCAGCAGCAGCGCGCCTGCCAGCGCGGCGCCGCCGCCCACGATGCGCAGCTTGGACTTGCCGGAGGTATAGCCCTTATCGGCGACGCTCTGCAGCACGATGATGCCGAAGGGCAGAGCGGCCAGGGCGTCCATGGTCTGGTAGCCGGACTTGATGCCGGTGACGGCGACATTGGAGATCTGCGGGGCGGCGGTGATGTCACCCAGGGGGCTGAAGATGCCCTTGAGAATGATGGCAAACAGGCCCACCAGCAGCAGCGGCGTGAGAATCTTGCCCACGATGTCCACCACGGCAGACTCGCGGATGCACAGGACCAGGATCACTGTAAAGAACAAAATGGAGAACAGCACCGGGGATACGCCGGGCAGGTTGGGCGCAATGGCCATTTCAAAGGTGCTGGCGGAGGTGCGGGGGATGGCCACCATGGGACCGATGCACAGGATGATGGCGCACATCAGAATTTCGGCAGGCACCCGGCCCACCCGGTGCAGCACCTCTTCACTGCTGCCTACCCGCAGCAGGGCGAACATGCCCAGCAGGGCCAGGCCGATGTCAGCCAGGAAGTAGGCGGAAAAGCCCGCCAGCCACTGCTGGCCGGACTCCATGCCCAAATAGGGCGGGAAAATCACATTGCCCGCGCCGAAAAACATGGAAAACAGCGCAAAGCCCACCACAATCACATCGCGGAAAGAGCCGCCTTTCTTTTGTATACTCATTACAGAACTCCTCAAATCCTCAATATTTCGATCTATTTGCCCTGCCAAGTCATGCAAGGCGTAAATAAAGGGTATCATTTTTTTCATGGCAAGGGAAATGAATGTTTTCTATGGAGCCATGAAGGAAATTGAATGCGCAAAAAATACTTTATAAAACGGAAGGAAAAGTTGGCAGATTGTTAACAAAGACAGGATTGAAATGACCATGAAATTGTGATACATTGAAAAATAATTTGAGGATTTTTGTGAAAAATATACACAGGCACTTCTGTGCCTATGGATGTGAAAGGGAGGCAATTATGAACGACAAGAAGCTGCGGGCGCTGCTGACAGCGGTGCAGTGCGGCAGCTTTGGCAAGGCCACAGCGCAATTGGGCTACACTCAGTCGGCCATGACGCACATGGTGAACCGGCTGGAGGCTGAATTGGGCTGCACCCTGCTGGTGCGCGGCAGCCACGGCGTGCGGCTGTCGGAGGAGGGGGAGAAGCTGCTGCCCTACATGCAGGCGGTGATCGACGCGGGGGAGGCTCTGCGTCGGGAGGCGGCGGCCCAGGGCAAGCTCCACGAGAATACCCTGCGCATCGGCTGCTTTGCCAGCATTGCCCGGGCCCGGCTGCCGGAGCTGCTGCGCAAGTTTCGCAAGATCCACCCGGAGATCCAGGTGGATGTGCTGGTGCGGGGCTACGAGCTGGCGGCGGAGCTGGAGGAGGAGAGTATTCAGCTGGCCCTGGTGGACGAGGCCTGCGGCAAGGGCTTTTACTGGACGCCCTTGACGGACGCGCCCCTGGTGGCGGTGGTGCCGCCGGACTTCGTTTGGGAGGAGGAGACTATCTCCCTGGAGCGGCTGGTGCAGGAGCCGTTTCTCTCCTGCCCGGAGCAGTATGTGGAGCGGTTGCTGCCCCAGGACGCGGCAAGGGTGGAGGTGACGGCCTCCGACGATGGGGCCATCCTGTCCATGGTGGCCGGCGGACTGGGCGTGTCGGTGCTGTCGGCCTTTTCCCTGGCGGGCTATGAGGGCCAGGTGCGGGTGATCCCGCTGGCGCAGCCGGTGTCCCGGCGGCTGGGCGTGGCGGTGAAGGCACCCCCGGCGGCCAACACGGCGGCAAGATATTTCCTGTCGTTTTTGAAGCGGCAGTATGCGGGAGCGTGAGGGAAAAAGCCTCCCATCCATCGGATGATGGATGGGAGGCTGGATTATCGAAAAAGCCAAAGGCTTTTTCGATAAAAGGCTCGCAGTCTGCTGCGCGCATAATTTGTTCGCCGCAGGCGAACAAATTCCACACTGGCAGCTTGAGAGGTATTTTCTCTCACGCACATGTCGCGAGAGAAAATGATCTCAATTTTTCGCGTCTGCGGACGCGAACTCTGCGAGGCTATTTTGACAAGCTGGAACCTCCCATTCATCGGTCGATGAATGGGAGGTTTTTTGCTGGGGAAGAGTGAAGGGGATACGGATTGCCACAGCCAGTTTGCGAACCGGCTTCGCAATGACAGGAATTTTTACATGGGATGCGGTGGTTATCGGCGGCGGGGTGCGGTCACCCCGCCCTACGGGGGGGCAGGAAAATTTGTGCAAGTCCGGTCGAGCCGTCCGGGACACCGGCCCCTACGAATCGTTTGCCGGTAGAGTCCCGTAGGGGGCGGCGTCCCCGACGCCCCGAAAGCGGTAGGCGCAGAGGCTTTCCCTGTTCTGCCAGGGCAGCGCGGGCTCGCGTGAGCGGCCGGCGGATGGAGGCGCAAAGACGATACGAAAGCACGGCACAAGTTTTGTACAGACCAATTCGCGAGGCAGTAGGAAACCGGCGTGGACGGCACTTCGGCCGCGGAAAGGATTCCAAAACCTTGGTTTTGGCGGCGTTCTTTCCTCCCTTTCTTTCGCCGCAGAAAGAAAGAGAGTCGTCGGAGACATAAAAACCGACGGCGCTGGGGGAAAACGGATTGCCACGACCAGCGTGCGCGCTGGTTCGCAATGACAGAGCTTTTTGCCAAAGATGCGGCGTGCATTATATAGGCGACGCAAAAAGCACCCCGGGTGGGGGTGCTTTTTGCGGGTCAGCCTAATTTTTCGGTGGAATCCCGATCCAGGTGGATGGCGCCATAGAGATTCTTGGCGCTGCAGCCGGCACGGCCGCCGCCGGCGCAGGCACAGGCACAGGCGCAGGCACAGCTACTGGCACAGGCACAGTGGCTGCCGCCGCCGAAGCCGCCGCCGCCAAAGCCACCGCCCCGGCTGCCGCCGCCGAAGCCGCCGCCCCGGTGATTATTATTGCGGGGAGGCTGGGGCCGGTGCTTGGTGCCCACGCTGCCGGGCCGGGGACGACCGTCCGGGCCTCGGGGATACCAAAGACCGTTGACAAAGATATACCGGGTGCCGAAGCCGCCGCTGTAGCGGGAGATACTGGTCAAAACGGAGACGATGACAAACAGCACCACCAGCAGGACGATGATACCGATGACGGCGCTGAAAAAGTCGCCGACGTTGTTTTCGTAGTCATAGTTATCGTTATAGTCGTTGCTCGGGAGATTATCGGCGCTGCGCGACTCGTCCAGGGCGGTGGGCCAATCGGCATAGGTTACGGTCAGGGAAAGCTTGTCGCCATAATCCATGTTGCTGGCGGTGAGGATGTGTTCGCCATTCTGCGTGTCGCCCTCGCTGGCGATGCCGGTGACGCCGGCGGGATCGTGCCAGGTGAGGGCCATCTCGTCGATGAGGATGTTATCAAACCAGCCGGGGGTGTAGTAATAGGCCACCTCGCCGTTATTGAGGGTGTACATGTACTCCTGGACCCAGGAGAAGGAGAACGCAAACTCCTGGCCGGCCTTGTAGCCTTGGGTGAAATCCACATAGGCGTAGCTGTTGTCATTCTGAATGTCGGCGATGTTGTCGGACAGGGCCTTCATATCCCGGATGGAGCCGTTGGGGATGCCGATCTTTACGCCGCCCTGCTGACTGTTGGTGGCGGGGAGATCCTCCAGGGCCTTCCAGCGGAAGGACAGGCGGATGGCCAGACTGCCGTCGTCTATATCCGGGGTGACATCCACCTGGTAGCTGAGGATGCGGTCATAGTCCTGGGCGAAGGCCGTCTGCACGGTCAGCGGCAGCAGGGCCGTGAGAAGCAGGACGCTGATGAAAAGGGAGAGCAGCTTCTTTTTCATGCCTCCGCCTCCTTTCGATTACCGGTTTGCAGCTGGCAGACGTGCTCCATTTTGGCGCTTTCCGCGCGGATGGCCGCGCACTGTGGGTTCGTCCAAATCTTTTCCCAGGGATCCGTGAGGACATTGCCCAGGGTCACGCCGCCCAACCAGCTCTGACAGGGCACCACGGTGCCGTCCGGCGTGACGGCCATATTGCTCAGGCAGGCCCCGCAGGAGGGGATCAGCTGCAGGCCCAGGGCCCGGAGCGTATCCTCCGGCAGCCAGCCGGGACTGGTGAAGTCCAGCTCCATGCCCAGGCTGTGGGCGGTCTCCACGGCAGCGCGGAGAATGTCCGTCAGCTCTGCCTGGGAAAGGCGGGTGGCGACGCTGCCCTCCGTGATGGCGCCGCCGGAGGGGATGAGACCCGAACAGGTGGCGTAGCGCACGCCCAGGGAGGCGGCAAAGCGGAGGGTATCGGCATAGTCCCGGTTCACGCTGCAAAGGGGCGTGTTGACGGACACGATGAGCCCCGCCTCCACGGCATTCTTGATGCCGGCAACGGTATCGCCGAAGCCGTCCACCCCCACCAGGGCATTATGGACGGCGGCCTTGTCGCTGTAAAGAGTTACCTGGACGCTGTCCAGGCTTGCTTCGTACAGGGCCCTGCACAGGTCCGCCGTCAGGCGGCGGCCATTGGTATTGAGCCGGGTGACAAACCACTGGGCGGCATCCACCAGCTCTACCAGGTCGCTGCGCAGAGTGGGCTCGCCGCCGGTGAAGGTCACCTGGGGGATGTTGGCCGCCTGGAGGCGCGTCAATATCTCTTTCCACTGGGCGGTGTCCAGCTCCTGCACCTCGCCCATGGGCTGGCCTGCGGCGTAGCAGTGCAGGCACTTCTGATTGCAGTGCCACAGGCCGTCCCGGGTCATGGCGCTGACCATCAGGTCCATCCGGTGGGGGGCGGACATCTTGTCCGCATACTCGCCCAGAGACAGGGGGGCTACCTCCACCTCCGGCTCCTGGCCCCGGGCAATGGCCACCAGGGAGCGCAGGAGCGTGCCCATATCCTCCCGGAGAATTTCGGTTTTTACGAAGGGATAGACCTTCTTTTTCGCGCCGCGGACAGCCTGCTCCAGCATGGATTCCCAGTCGTCGGCGCTGATCTCCAGGCCGGCATAGGGCTCCATGCAGTACATAAACTCCGACAGGAGCACCGCCCAGGAGAAATTCAGCGGCACCAGCTGCGCACCGTTGAGCAGCAGCAGATACGGATCCTCCGGGGACTGGGTATGGGGCGGGATCATGTGGATGCGCACCACGCCGGGACCCGTGGGGTCCAGGGTAATATGACGCACGCAGGTCAGGTGCTTGCGGCGATAGCTGTTTTCACGAAGCGACAAATGGCTCATGGAAAACCTCCTCTCGATTGCTTGCCTACAGTATAGCAATCCGGGGATAAAATAGCAAGAAAAAAAGGAGCCGCCCCCATGTGTGAGGCGGCCCAAGCGGGTGGGATATTGGAAAGCTTCCGTCTATTATAATAGTCCGGGCCGCGGGCTTTGTAAATAGGAGGTTTTGGCGAAAAAGCGGAGCTTTTGTCGAAAGAGAGAAGAAGATTACAAATTTGTGAACTTTTCACAAAAACAAACTTATGGCTTTTCAAATTCGCAACAATGTGCTATAATCCTTACAAGGATGAGGGGAACGACCTCCCCGACCCTGTTTGGTACAGACACAAGCGAAAGGAGCCAAAAACTATGAAGTTCACATTTACCTGCAAGAAAGTGCCCCTGAATGATTCCGTGAAAGACTACGCCGAGAAGAAGATCAGCAAGCTGGATCGGTACTTCCCGGAGGAAGCCGAGGCATTTGTGACCTTCGCCGTGGAGAAAAAGAACCGCTGCGTGGTGGAGCTGACCATTCGCAGCCAGAACGGGACCCTGTTCCGCGCCCAGGAGGAGGATCGGGACGGCGATATGCGCGGCGCTATTGACGAGGCCGTGAATTTCATCGACCGGCGCATCCGCAAGAACAAGACCCGCCTGGCCAAGAATCTGCGGGCCGAGGCCCTGGTGCCGGAGGTGCCGGCGGAGTTCGATGTGGCAGAGGAGGCGGCCTACGACCTGGTGCGCACCAAGCGCTTCACCGTGAAGCCCATGAGCACCGAGGAGGCTATTTTGCAGATGAATCTGCTGGACCACAGCTTCTATGTGTTCCGCAACGTGGAGACGGAGACCATCAGCGTGGTGTACCGCCGCAACAATGGCGGCTACGGTCTCATCGAGACGGAGTGATAGATGAAATATTTCAAAGCCGGGGCGTATGCCCCGGCTTTTTGTTGGGGGGTGGCAGCCTCCTATTACGCAGGGGAGCCTGGGGACAGGGGAGGATTGCCACTCCGGTGTGCACACCGGTTCGCAATGACACATTGCAGGCAATGCGGTGGTTATCAGCGACGGAGTGAGGGCGGCCTGCTCTGCGTGGGACACGGGAGCGGGTGCGGCGGGGCGGGCGACCGCGAGAGTCGCCCCTACGGAGAGGTTACAAGGCGTTCGGTGCAAGTTCGGGCGGGCGGGGTAGAACCCCGCCCCTACGAAAAGGCTTGGGCCTGGTGCGGATTGACTTTGCCGCTTGCAATCAGCGGGAAAATGCGGCATAATAGACTTAAGACTACCGATAAAGTGGTAGAAATACGGCATCGGTAAGGAAGGGCGTGCGAGGGAAACCCAAGAAGGGTGTCCCTCACCATTGAAATCAGTAGTTTTTGAAACTTTTTCAAAGTTTCAAAAACTTAGGCAGCGGGGCGAAAAGGCTTTTTCGCCCCGCTGCCCGGAAAGGATGTGAGCGTTATGCTGCTTAAAAAGATATATTGCAGAGTGTTCCAGGCGTGCTTCGGATTGGGGGCCCGGGTGCTGCCCTGGCGGAAGCCGGAGTGCATCACCGGGGCCGGGAGCCTGGAAAAGCTGCCGGAGCTGCTGAAAACCGCCGGGTGCAAAAAGCCCATGATCGTGGCCAGCCGCCGCCAGTGCGCCGCACCGGAGTTCACCGCTATGGCGGAAAAGCTCCCGGACTGGAGCGGGTTCCACTCAGTGACGGCCAATCCCAAGATCGAGACTGTGGAGCAGATCGTGACCCAATTCCGGGCGGAGGGCTGCGACAGCATGGTGGCTATCGGCGGCGGCAGCCCCATGGATGCGGCCAAGGCGGCGGCAGCCCGATTGGCCCGGCCCAACCGCAGCGTGGGGCAGCTGAAGGGCCTGCTGAAGGTGCATAAGAAGATCGTGCCCTTTGCGGCCATTCCCACCACCGCCGGGACCGGGTCGGAGACCACCATCGCCGCCGTGGTCACGGACGAAAATCACCACAAGTACGCGGTGAACGACCTGTGCCTAATCCCCCGGTGGGCTATTCTGGACCCGGCGCTGACGGTGTCTCTGCCGGCCCGGGTGACGGCGGAAACGGGGCTGGACGCCCTAACCCACGCGGTGGAGGCCTATGTGGGCCGGTTTTACAACACCCGGGAGACAAGAGACCTGGCCCGGCAGGCGGTGAAGGCCATCTTTACGTATTTGCCCAAGGCCTGCGCTGACGGGAACGACCTGCACGCCCGGCAGGAGATGCTGACGGCGTCTTACCGGGCGGGCTTCGCCTTCACACGGGCCAGCGTGGGCAACGTACACGCCCTGGCCCACACCCTGGGCGGATTGTACAATGTGCCCCACGGACGGGCCAACGCCGTTCTGCTGCCGGTGATGCTGGAGGAATACGGCCCGGCGGTTTATAAACGCCTGGCGGAGCTGGCGGACGTGGTGGGCCTGTGCCCGGCGGGGAGCCGGGCGGAGAAAGCCCGGGCGTTCATCGCGGCTGTCTATGACATGAACCGGGCTCTGGGCATACCTGCAGGCTTTGACTGCATCCGCCCGGAGGATCTGCCCCAAATGGCCGCCTGGGCTGAGGCGGAGGCCAACCCGGTGTACCCGGTGCCGGTGATCTTCGACAGGGAGCGGTTCATCCGGGTGGCTAAGAAAATCATGCTATAATACCATCGGTTGACAAGGGCAAACACGCCTGTCAGCGCGCCTTTGCGGCGATTTTTGTCCTTCTCACCTTGGCGGGCGCCAGCCCGCCCGCGGCTCAAAAGCCAAAAATCCCTCGAAAATCCATCGTTGGCAGGTGCGAAGCAGTTTTGCCGCGCAGAAATATGTCCAGACAAGGAAGGCCCCGCAGGGAATACTTGCCGTATTTCCAAGGGGCATGACGCAGTATGGGCGCATTTCTGTCCGGCAAAACCGTGTCTGCCCTTGTCAACCGATGGTAATATTACAACAAAAAATCGGAGCCGTTTCGGCTCCGATTTTTTAAACTCGTTTGTACTCTACATATTGATATTTCAGACCGTTTTCCTCCCGGATCTCGCCGGTGGAGACAGGGCGCCAGTGGGGATCCTTATCCAGGTTCGGGAAGAAGGCGTCTGCCGGGGCGTCGGACAGCACCTTGGTGACATAGACCCGGGTGCAATAGGGCAGCAGCTGCTCGTATACCTCCTGGCCGCCGATGACAAAGGCATCACGATCCGCCAGGGCCGGCAGCTCCTTTAGGGAGTGGACGGCCTCCGCCCGGTCGGGGACAAAATTTTCCTGGCGGGTCAGCACCAGATTGCGGCGGCCCGGCAGGCCCCGGCCCCCGGGGAGGGACTGGAGGGTCTTGCGGCCCATAATGACCGTATGGCCGGTGGTGAGGGCCTTGAAGCGCTGCAGATCGGCGGAGATGCGGAACAGGAGATGGCCGTCTTTGCCGATGCCCCAGCTTTGGCTCACGGCTACGATAGCCTGCATAGGCGCGCCCCCTTAAATGGCCACGGGGATCTTGTCCTCAAAGGGCTGGGGGTCGTACCCCTCCAGTGAGAAGCTGTCCCGGGTGAACTGATAGAAGTCCGTAACGGTGGGATCCATGATGAATTTCGGCGCCGGGCGGGCCTCCTTTTCCAGCATCTTTTCGATGATGGGCACATGGCGGTCGTAGATATGGGCGTCGGCAATGACGTGGACCAGCTCTCCGGCCTCCAGCCCCGACACCTGGGCCATCATATGGACCAGCACTGCGTACTGCACCACGTTCCAGTTGTTGGCGGCCAGCATGTCCTGGCTGCGCTGGTTCAAAATGGCGTTAAGGGTATGGCCCGACACGTTGAAGGTCATGGAGTAGGCGCAGGGGTAGAGGGCCATCTCGTGCAGGTCCTGGAAATTGTAAATATTCGTGAGGATGCGGCGGCTGGCGGGGTTGTGCTTCAGGTCGTAGAGCACCCGGTCCACCTGGTCCATATCCCCCTCGGGGTAGTGGTGCTTCACCGCCAGCTGATAGCCGTAGGCCTTGCCGATGGAGCCGATCTCGTCGGCCCAGCTGTCCCAGATATGGCCCCGGAGGTCGTGGATGTTGTTGGACTTTTGCTGCCAGATCCACAAAAGCTCATCAATACAGGTCTTGAAGTAGGTGCGGCGCAGGGTCAGAATGGGGAACTCCTCTTTTAAGCTATAGCGGTTGACGATGCCGAACCTTTTCACCGTGTGGGCGGGGGCGCCGTCCTCCCAATGGGGACGCACCGCAAGGTCCGTGTCCCAAACGCCGTTTTCCAATATATCCCGGCAGTTTGCCCGGAAGATCTCGTCCGCGCGGCTCATAGGCGGGCCCTCCTTTTTATCTCTGTTTTTCCAGCTCTGCCAGGACGCGCTTGGCAATGGCGGGGTCGGATTCGTAGTAGACGTATTCGCCGTTGACCCGCTGGGTATCCTCGGAGCCCTTGCCGCCCAGGACCACCACCGAGCCCACAGGGGCCTCCCGCAGGGCACGTTCCACGGCGATGGTGCGGTCCGGCTCGATGATGACCTGGGCCTTGCCATCGGCGGCGGCGTGGGCCAGGCGGATATCGATGTCCCGGGGATCCTCCAGATCCGGGTCGTCGGCGGAGAAGAATACCCGGTCGGCATACTTGCCGCAGGCCTCGCCCACGCCCTGGATCCGGGCGGGGGAGCGCTGGCCGGCTACGCCGATGACTACGGTGACGAATTTATCGGGATAGTCCTTCTTCAGAGCCTTCAGCACCGCCTGGCAGCTGATGCCGTTGTGCATATAGTTGATGAAGACCTTTAGGCCCGCGCCCTCCATCACGTCTGCCCGGCCGGGCACCACCAGGTGCTCCAGCGCGGCGGAGATGACGGCGGGGTCACCGCCCATATCCCGGCCTACGGCGATGGCGGCCAGGGCATTTTCAATGTTGAACAGGCCGTCCATAGCGATCTTATAGGTGTCCCGGCGGCCGGTGGCCTTCTCCGTGACGGTGAAGGCGTAGCCCCGGGGGAGCTTTTGGACGTTGGAGGCGGCATAGTCACAGTCGCCGTCCTCCGCCATGCCTACCACGATGGTGCGGTCGGCCTTTTGAGCGGCGGCGAGGACGTGGTCAAAATAGTCCGTGCTGCGGACGATGACGGCTACGTCGGAATTTTCCAGCAGGGCCTCCTTGCATCTGAGATAGTCCTCCATGGTGGGATGCTCGTGGGGAGAGATGTGGTCGGGGCCGATGTTGAGGAAGATACCATACTGGAAATGCTGGCCGTAGGTCCGGTGGACCTGGTAGGCCTGGCTGCTGATCTCCGCCGTGACGATGGGCAGATGATGATCCCGGGCCTCGGCAAAGAGCTGCTGCATCTCCAGGGATTCCGGCGTGGTGAGATGGGTGGGGATCACTTCGCCGCCCATGGCATGCTCCATGCCGGAGAGAAGACCGGTCTGGCGTCCGGCCACGGCGTCCATGACCGCGTGGGTCATATAGGTGGTAGTGGTCTTGCCCTTGGTACCGGTGATGCCCACCAGGGTGAAGGCGTCGGAGGGCCGGTCATAGAACCACTGGGCCGCCAGGCTCTGGGCCTTGCGCACATCGCTGACAATGAGGGCGGGGAGGGGGCAGTCCGGCTGCTTTTCCTCGGCCATATAGCACATGGCACCGGCCTCCCGGGCTTTCTCCAGATACTCGGGCTTGAAGCCGTAGCCCTTGCAGATGAACAGGTCGCCGGGTTTGACTGTGCGGGAGTCGTTGCTGAGGCCCAGGAGCTCCACATCCCGGCCGGTGCCGGAACGCAGAAGGCCGGCGGCGTGGAGAACAGACTCCAAAGAATTGGTGTGCTTCATAAAAGGAACCTCCTTTTTCATACGGGACTGTCAGGCAAACTTGATCTTCCAGTCCGTGAGATTGTAAAACGGGTCGGTGAGAGAGGGGGTCAGCCCCTGGATCACACCGGAGGTGGTGAGGACGGAGCTGCGCTCAAAGCAGATGGGCGCAAAGGGCATCTGCGCCTGGAACGCCTCATACAGCTTGGCGGCCGCGGCGGCATGATCGGCTCCCTGCGCGGTGCGCTCGGCCGTCAGAAGGGCGGTGAGGTCGGCGTTTGTGTAGCGGCCATAGTTGCACGAGCCGGCGAGAAGCTCCGTCAGGTCCCAGTCGGCGGTCATTTTATACTCGCCGTAGTAGAGGTCGAAATTCCCGCTTTTCAGCCGGGAGACAAACTCACTCCAGGGTACGGCGGCAATGGATACCTGCAGCGCCGAGGTGCTCAGGGCGGCGGCGATTTTGGCGGCGGCGTCCCGCTTATGGGCACTCTCGGAGTTTACCAGCAGGGTGACGGACACGGGGGACGCATCGGAGCCGTAGCCCGCGGCGGCAATGGCCGTGTTGAAATCATCGGGAGAGTAGGCCTGGGACTGCTTGTCCGGGTAGAGGGCGGAGGAGGGATGGACGGGGTACTCCGCCGCCGTGCCGTGGCCCATGAGGAAGGAGCTGACGCAGCCGGCGCGGTCAATACCCTGGCTGACGGCCCGGCGCAGCTCGGCATTATTAAAGGGCGCACGGGAGGTATTGAAGCCCAGATAGTGCAGCACGGTGGTGTCGGCGTCCGTAAAGTCGCCGGAGGACACGGCCCCGGTGGAGGCGGTGTCGGACAGGTCACAGTGCAGCAGCTGCACTTCCCGGGCGTAGAAGGCATAGGAAACGGTATCACTGTTTTTGCAGGTGTAGAGATCGATGCGGTCCATGGGAAGGGACTTTTTCTGCCACCAGCTCCGGTTGACAGTGAGATAGGCCCCCTCCGTCCCGGCGGCGGCAACATAGGTATAGCGGCCGGTGCCCAGGGGCACCAGATCGGCCTCCGTGCCCGATTTGACAATGGGAATATCCAAAAGGGAGATGAAGGAGGAGTTGGGCCGGGTGAGGCGGATGACGAGGGTCTGCGCCCCGTCCGCCCGGATGGAGGCCACCTGGCCAAGCCGGCCGCTGTAGCGGGCGGAGGTCTGGGCCCGGCGCAGGGTGGCCGCGGCGTCAGAAGCGGTGAAGGCGGAGCCATCGGTAAAGGTGACGCCGCTGCGCAGCTGGATGGTCCAGGTATAGCTGGCGGCATCATAGCTCCAGGACTGGGCCAGGACAGCCTGGGGCTGCATTTCCAGGTCCAGCTGCACCAGCCCCTCATAGAGCAGACAGCCGATGTCCTGCTGGGTGCCGTCACCGCAGGTGACGGGGTCCAGGGACAGACCCTGGAGATAGGGCAGGGCAAAGGAGGTAATGGAGACGTCCTTGTCCTTGTTCTTCTGCTGATAGTAGTCCGCCAGCTCGTTATAGATCTGGTCGGAATCGGCATCGGCATCGGTGCCGCTGCAGCCCAGCAGGGACAGCAGCAGGCACAGAGCCAGCAGCAGGGATATCATGCGTTTTTTCTTCATAGCGGATCCTCCAGCGCGATCAGGGCGGCCTGCACGCCCCGGGCGTTGCCCGACTTCCGGTGGGACCAGTACAGATCCTGGCGGCAGGCGGTGCAGTGGGGGCAGATGTCGATATGCTGCACACCCAGGCGGCGAAGCCAATGGGCGTTGATCCCCTTGAGGTCGATGTGCCATTTTTCGTCCCGGCGGGTCATGTAGGGGTCGGCCGCAGAGCCCAGGGCATTACGCATGGCGGCAGGGACGTCGCCGTCCGTTTCAAAGCAGCACGGCCCGATGGCCGGACCCATGGCGCAGATGAGGTCCCCCGGCTCCGTGCCGAAGGCGTCGTGCATTTTCAGAGCGGCTTTGGCCACAAGTCCGGCGGCCACGCCCCGCCAGCCCGCGTGAACTGCCCCAACGGCACGATGCACCGGGTCAAAGAGCAGGATCACGCCGCAATCGGCGGAAAAGACCACCAGGGAAAGGCCCGGCCGGTCGGTGATGAGAGCGTCCACCTCCGTATAGTCCCGGGGGCAGAACACGCCCTTTCCGGCATCCCGGTCCGTGACGAGACGGATGTTCTCCGAGTGGGTCTGCTGGGTGAGGACCACGCCCTGAGGATCCACGCCCAGGGCGGCGCAGAAGCGGCGGTAGTTCTCCCGGACATTCTCCATGTCATCGCCCCGGCTGACGCCCAGGTTCAGACTGTCCCACGGGGCAGGGCTGACGCCGCCCAGCCGTGTGGAGAAGCCGTGGCGCACGGGCTGACCGTCCAGCAGGGAGCTGGACAGCCACAGCAGACCGTTATTGGTGTGGGTGGAAAAGGACATGGCGGGGCTCCTTTATGGGGACGTTTTGGGGGCGAGGGATACGGATTGCCACAGCCAGTGTGCGCACTGGCCTCGCAATGACAGGTTTTACGAAAGTGGCCGCCAATCGGCTGGCACGACGGTGTTACCCCAGCGGCGCAGCAGGATCTTTCGGGCGAGGGAAGGGGTTAGGCATTTCTGCCGCAGCAGTTCTTGTACTTTTTGCCGGAGCCGCAGGGAAATCGGCGAAGCGCCGCCTGTGGCGGAAGAAGCGAGACGATTTCGAGGAAGTGCCCCGATTGGCGGGCACGACAGTGCCGGGGAATCGGCTGGCACGACGGTGTTACCCCAGCGGCGCAGCAGGATCTTTCGGGCGAGGGAAGGGGTTAGGCATTTCTGCCGCAGCAGTTCTTGTACTTTTTGCCGGAGCCGCAGGGGCAGGGGTCGTTGCGACCGATCTTTTGGACCCGGCGGGGCTGCTTTTTCACGGTGCCGTCACCGCCGACGCTCTCGCCGGTGGCCTTGGCCACCCGCTCGCGCTTGATCTCCTCATCCTTCTTGATGCGCACGGAGTAGAGCCGGCGCACCGTTTCGGACTGGATGCCCGCGATCATCTCCTCGAACATGTCCAGGGATTCCTTCTTATAGGCGATGATGGGGTCGGTCTGGGCGTAGGCCCGCAGGCGGATGCCCTGGCGCAGGTCGGTCATGGCATCGATGTGATCCATCCAGTATTCATCCACCACCCGCAGCAGGACCACCCGCTCCACCTCGCGCATGACGGGGGAGGTGAATTCCTGCTCCTTCTGCTCGTAATAGGCGGCGGCAGCGGCGGTAAAGGCATCGGTCACATCCTCGGCGGTCTTTTCCTTCAGCTCCTCATCGGTAAAGCGGACGGTGAACTTGGGGAAATACAGGCCCTCTACCTGGCGCAGCAGCTCCCGGCATTGGGCGGCGTCGATATGGCTCTCCCCGGCGAAATACTCCGCCACCAGGTGGGAGATGGAGGTGTTCATCATGTTCATGATGATGCTCTTCACGTCCATGCCGTCCAGCACCTGCTTGCGCTGGCTATAGATGATCTCCCGCTGCTTGTTCATGACGTCGTCGTATTCCAGCACGGATTTACGGGCCTGGAAGTTCCGGGACTCCACGGTGGTCTGGGCCTGCTCGATGGCGCGGGAGAGGATCTTTTGCTCGATGGGGGTGTCCTCGTCGATGTTCAGCCGCTCCATCATATTGGTGACCCGCTCACCGCCGAACAGGCGCATGAGGTCGTCCTCCAGGGAGATGTAGAACCGGGTCTCACCGGGGTCGCCCTGACGGCCGGCACGGCCGCGGAGCTGATTGTCAATGCGGCGGGAGTCGTGGCGCTCGGTGCCGATGATGAACAGGCCGCCGGCCTGGCGCACCCGGTCGGCCTCGCCGGCGATCTCCTCCTTGTGCTGGCGGAGCTTCTCGGCAAAGAGCTGGCGGGCGCCCAGGATCTCCTCGTTATCGGTCTCGGCGTAGCCGGTGGCCTCGGCGATGAGCTCATCGGTCATGCCTGCCTTGCGCAGGTCGGTCTTGGCCAGGTACTCGGCATTACCGCCCAGCATGATATCCGTACCACGGCCGGCCATGTTGGTGGCCACGGTAACGGCGCCGAACTTGCCGGCCTGGGCCACGATCTCGGCTTCCTTCTCGTGGTTCTTGGCGTTGAGCAGGTTATGCTTGATGCCCTCGCGGGTGAGGAGCTTGCCCAAAAGCTCGTTTTTCTCGATGGAAACGGTGCCCACCAGCACGGGCTGGCCCTTTTCGTGGCACTCCTTAATTTGGCGGATCACGGCCCGGTACTTGCCGTTTTCGGTCTTATACACCGCGTCCTCGTTGTCGATACGGATCACGGGGCGGTTGGTGGGGATCTCCACGATGTCCAGCTTGTAGATGGTGGAGAATTCCTCCTCCTCCGTCAGAGCCGTACCGGTCATGCCGGAGAGCTTGCTGTACAGGCGGAAATAGTTCTGGAAGGTGATGGTGGCCAGGGTCTTGCTCTCCCGCTGGACGGACACATGCTCCTTGGCCTCGATGGCCTGGTGCAGGCCCTCGGAGTACCGGCGGCCGAACATCAGACGGCCCGTGAACTCGTCCACGATGATAATCTCGCCGTCCTTGACCACATAGTCCACATCCCGCTTCATGGTGCCGTGGGCCTTGATGGCCTGGTTGATGTGGTGGGCAATGGTGCTGTTTTCGGGGTCGGACAGGTTCTCCAGACCGAAGAATTCCTCCGCCTTGGCGATGCCCCGGGCGGTGAGGGTGGCGGTCTTGGCCTTTTCATCCACCACATAGTCCGCGTCGATGGTGGGGTCCTCCTCGGCCTTGTCGTCGGTCTCGGTGACCACATACTTCTTCAGACGGGCGGCGAACTGCTCCGCCCGGTCGTACAGCTGGGTGGACTTTTCGCCCATGCCGGAGATGATGAGGGGGGTGCGGGCTTCATCGATGAGGATGGAGTCCACTTCGTCCACAATGGCGAAGTGGTGGCCCCGCTGGACCTGCTCGCTGGCATAGATGGCCATGTTGTCCCGCAGGTAGTCAAAGCCCATCTCGTTGTTGGTGCCGTAGGTGATGTCGGCGGCGTAGGCGGCCTGGCGCTCGGCCTTGGTCATGTCGTGGATGATAAGGCCCACGGAAAGTCCCAGGAACCGGTGGACCTTACCCATCCACTCGCTGTCGCGCTTTGCCAGGTAGTCGTTGACGGTGACGATGTGGACGCCCTCGCCGGTGAGGGCGTTGAGGTAGGCGGGAAGGGTGGCAACCAGGGTCTTGCCTTCACCGGTCTTCATCTCGGCGATGCGGCCCTGGTGCAGCACGATGCCGCCGATGAGCTGCACCCGGTAGGGGCGCAGACCCAGGACGCGGTCCGCCGCCTCCCGGACGGCGGCAAAGGCCTCGGGCAGAATATCGTCGGTGGTCTCGCCACTGCGCAGGCGCGCCTTGAACTCGGCGGTCTTCGCCTGGAGCTGGGCGTCGGTGAGGGCTTTATACTCCTCCTCCAGCGCCTCGATCCTGTCGGCGATGGGATAGATCTTTTTCAGCTCGTGGTCACTGTATGTACCGAAAATCTTGGTCAGCAGGCCCATATCTAAAAACTTCCTTTCCATGCAGTAAGTGTTTGCAGATTGATACTAAAGTATACCACACTTTTTCTATATATGCAAATACTTCCGGCCCGGGGGAAACGGGCAAAAAAAGAACGGCAAAGGGGAGCGCTTTATGCGCTCCTCTTTGCCGAGACTGTCGATAAAGTGGTACGATTTACGATAACGGTAAGGAAGGGAGTGTGAGGGAAACCCAAGAGGGGCAACAGAGGGGTCTCGATTAGGTATGCCATGCCGGGAAAAGCTGGTGGAAATGTGGAAAAGGTCCTGGCATGGCAGGCGGTAGCCGGTGCAGAATAACAAGAATCTTGTTATATACCGTGCTATATCACAAGAAAGTTGTTGCAAATGTCACTTATTAGGGGTACACTGTAGGAAACCAGTATGTAGCAGAGCCGCCACGGAGCGGAGGGCGCAAGCCCGTGAGCCAAACGAAGGAGGATGCCATGAGCAAAGAGAAATTCTTCAGACCGTACCAGGCCGCCTGGGATAGGCGACACCTCAAGCAGTTCGGAACCAAGCTGACGACAAGCCAAGCAATGCGGGTCCGTGCCGCCTGTGACCGTGCCGGGGTCACGCCGTATAAGCTGCTGCAGAACCTGCTGCTTGCCTGGGTCCAGGACCAGGAGAACGCCGCCCGGCCAACGGTGTACCTAGATGAGTTCTATGTCCGAAGATAGGCCCCGCCATTCGCGCCCGCCCATTGTACCACACGGCGCAAGGGTCAAGATGAACGGCCCGCCGGGCCGCCCTT
>ERZ808246.536-NODE-536-length-31273-cov-4.855948_pt1 | contig 31273 bp, 44 predicted proteins | sample MGYA00521083_ERZ808246 | MGnify/ENA primary metagenome ERZ808246 (study PRJEB31516, sample SAMN03275577) | gut metagenome | biome: mammalia-associated habitat; material: feces | host: Papio cynocephalus | place: Kenya | collected 2012-07-07 ...
TTTGAACTCGTCAAAAGACTTATCAAAAATCTTGTGAAGATAAAAGTCCCACGCGCGTTGTTCGTTATCGAATTTCATAAATTCAACAACAAATTCCGCAAGTCTTTCCGTCTGAATCATTTGATCCAACAACAAAAATGGACTTGCATATTTGGAAAACAGCAAGTCCATAAATTTCAGATCATTTATTTGAACAATTTGGAAACAACCTTGAAAAAATTCTTGAACTCCGGCTTCCGGAAGAAATCGAAAATCATTTCGGTGAATGTTCCGAGTTCCATTTTTTCAATGTCTTTCTTCTTCATGTTTGAAACACTCGCAAGCATTTCAAAAATGTCATCCTGACATGACGGAAGGTTTTCAATAACGATTCCTGCAACGTCAAGGACGATTGCAAGACCGACACTTTCAATTCCGTCTAATCCTTTTCCGATAAGATTTTTAATCTCGTCTAACTGGAAACAGTCCTTGAATTTTTTAAACCCGATTTTGTTCATGATTTTGCACATCGGGAAAATGTCAACCGAAGTCAGTGTTCTGAATTTATATGCTTTTTCGTTCATTGTTCAAATTCCTTTCTTCACGCCGTTGCGGACGTAGGATAATAAATGTGGTACGGAAGTGTATCTGCTTCCGGTGTCAGGTCTGCAAAACACTCAAATGTGAACTTCGGAACGGCTGCTTCCTTGTTCTTGCCTTCCAGTTCAAGACCGGACGTACAAAGGGCGTAATCAAACAGAATAATGATCGGCGTTCCCTGAATGGTTTTGCCGACATAACCTATATTCTGAAGATAGTCACCTTCAACGATTCTTGCCCTTGAAGTGATTTCGCTGTAACCTGCGGCAGTTGCGGAAACTGCTTCGTCCCCGATTAAAGCCATTTTCAAAATTTCCGGTGTCAGCTCGATGGGGTTGATCTCCATTGCTGCCGTTTCGCCCGTTTTTACAGTCAGTCCCTTAACTTTAACAAGTGCGCCGTCAACCGGAATGTCGTAAAATTCGGGAACAATCGACACTTTTGAACCGCCGGACGTTGCGCAAATCAGAGATTCATCGAAATTCCAACCCTTCTTGTAATAGGTGTCTGCAGCCCATTCGGTTGTTTCGTTTAACGCTGTATAATTGTAATTTCCCTCTGATCCGCTGCGGGAGTAATAATTTGCATATCCCGTTGTCCAGTCCGAAGGCTGCGATTTCAGAACCGTATAGCCGAAAACAAGTCCCTTGTGGATTGTACCCGCTCCAAGCATGATTGTTTTCGGCGTTTCGGAAGTGATACCGGAACTTTTGAATTCATCGCCTAATGCCATGTTAATTCACTCTCCATTCTTTAATTGTAAGATTGATTTGTATTCTTTTAAGCTCTGCATCCCCTGTGGGAACGATCAGTGCAGATTCATAAAAAACAGCGATCCCGTTTCCGTTCGGAAGAATCGCTGTTTTTGAAGTTAATGTTTCAATTCGTTCTTTTGCGGTCTGAAGTCCGATCCAGCTTTTGCCCGTTCCCGTCAAAATAAATGTCGTTTCCTGAAGACCGTTTTCTTCACGTTCAAAACCGTCAACTTCGTTGTACTCTCCGACAAAATAAGGATCCGGAATATTGTCATCCGTCCAGCTGCCGAATTCATAATTTACATTCATGCCCGCGAGTTGATCATCTATGAATTTAAGTGCTGCCGATGTCATCTATTTCAGTCCTTTCAGTTTGTTTTCAAGTGCCTTTTGTGCCTTTTTCTTTGTGGAATCAAAGGCTTTTTGAAGACTTCTTTGCGGTTTTTTACCATTGGTTTTGTAAAATGCTTTTCCGTCCTTACCGTAAACAATAATAACTTGACCGTTGTATGTCGGTTTTTTCGTGCCGGTGTAACCGTCAACGGGAACATACCAGGGTGTTAATCTTCCTTTACCTTCTAAAGCATAATTACCGGTTCCGAATTCATTCCATAACGCGTTTTCAAGCGGACTTCCGATGACGGCTTCACCTTTGTATTCATCGACATTAGCTTTCCATGAACCTTTCAGCTGCCCGGAGTCAACCGGTGTGTTTCGCGCAGCTTTCGACACTATTTCACTACTGATTTCCAGTAAAACAGCTCCGATTGCATCGCTTATTGCTCTTTTAATTTCGACTCGGTTGTCCTCAAAATTAAATTCAACATCTGCCATTACTGTCCTCCCGTGTACTTAAGATAGAATTCAAGCTGTCTGTGAAGCTCCATAGGATCATCAATCAACATGATGTCATATGTTTTACCGTTCAGCATTAAACGGCTGTTTTCGGCTTTTATTCGCTCATCAAGTGCAAGATAATCACAAATAAAAATGTGCGTGGATTCCTGAATTTTAGCGTCATACGTGGAATATCTGGAATCGCCGGAAGACAGATCCAAGAAGCCTGTTATCGTGTGCATTGTTGTCCACTGCCCAACGGCTTCACCGATTTCATTTCTGACAGTGCCGGTTTTCAGCTGTAAAAATGCGGTTATGTTTCCGCCGATTTGTTTCATGCTCAAAACCTCGCTCGTTTGTATAAATCAAAAACGGCTGTGTATTTCTTCGGAAGCCCTGTTCGGCAGTCAATATCGCTTTCCGTCGCGTCTGTTGCATAAGTAACGGAATGACGGGATATTGTTTCAGACTGAACCGGTTTGCTTGTGCCGTCAGCACTGTTTAACGCTTCGTTTCTTAACTTCCACGCCATTATGTCAACAACCGCCGTTTTAATACTTGCCGGATAGTCTGCAAGCCCGGTAGAACGGTTTTTAAAGTCGTTGTTCGTATATTTAACAATAAAAGCTTCAAGCCCTTCAAGCATTGCCTGAAGGGCTGTATCGTTTTTGTCTGTTGTTATAAACGTTTTAAGTTCGTCAACAGTAATAATCATAAGGGTTATCCCCCTTACGCCTTGAATTTAGCAACAACAACTTTTGCTTCGTTGGTAAGCGCAACGCCGTAATACTTCGCCGTGGTAATTTCGTGCGTCTGTGTTCTGGGCTTCCATTCCGTGTCAGTCTGCGTGTCCTTTTTCAGGAAAATAGTAACCGCGGGAAGTTCAGTTTCGGTAAACTCCGTTTCTCCATCGGAAGGTTCAAGTTTCAGGCACGGGCAAAGATAATAGTTGTTAGTAACTGCCTTGATGTACATATCAACATCAGGCTTTACAACTGCCTTTGCAGTTGCGTCCCAAACGTTCTTGTCCTTTACGTCTGCAAGATTTGCTTCACCGGTAGACGCACCGGAAGCGACAACTTTTACAACGCCCGTTCCCGAAGTAGCTTCTTTGGTGTACTCGATCAGAGGAACTTTCTTTGAAGGAACAATTCTCGTCTGACAAATCATACCGATTTCACCGTTGACCATGACGTTGTTATTGTACTTGTCAGCGGAAATAAATTCGTTGTCTTTTCTTAACTTTGTAATCATCTTCGGGTGAACAAACATGACCTTTTCGGTAATGTCTTCCTCGTTGAACGCATCAACAACGTCTACAACGCCGGAATAGCTTATCTGTGAAGAACCGTCACCGCTGCCGACAGAGGATTTCAGAGCGGCTGCGAAAACATCATTATCGACCTTACCGGCAATTGATTTTGCAAGCTGCGTTTCTGCCTGACCGACAGGATCGCCGTAACCGCTGTTAATTGCTTCCTGTGTAAGTCCGACAGCCTTCATTGCTTTCTTGATTGTGAAAGTTTCACTGTCGGTGTGCATTTCGGTAAGATCAACTTCTGCGCCCTCTGCAACGTCTTCAGCGTCACCGATGTATTTCCACGAAGGAACGGTCTTTGTGTCTCCGGGAACGCCCTGAAGCGTAGTGTCAAGCTTTGCATACGGCGTGATTTTCAAAAGGGCTTCAATTTTTGCCGTGATCATATCGCCCATAACTTCGGGATTGATCATGTTTTTCATCATAGTAGTAGCCATAATTTTTTTACCTCGCTTTTTAAGATTTCATGATAGATTCATATTCTGTCGGATTCTCCGACTGGAATTTTGCTCTTTCGGAGTACGGCATTTTTAAAATATCACTTCGGGTAAGTTTGTTTTCATTATGGTTGTCGGGCAGCCTGTTTTCTTCAACTTTTTTTGAAGTTGACGTTTCAAACTGCATCGGAAGCTGGGTTTTAAGCCCGGAAAGAAGATCATTCCACCCCTTGATGTTGTCGTTTTCGTCAAGTTCAAGCGTTTTGTTTTCTTCTTTCAGCTTGCTTTCAAGCTTATATGTCACATAATCAACATCGGAAACATGTTCGGAAAGAAGCGCAACCTTGATTGCCGATTTTAACTTTGTTTCGGCAAGCTGATTTTGAAGATCTGCTACCTGTGTTTCATAACCGGTGATTTTGCCTTGAAGTTCATCGTCGCCTTTTGTGCCTTTTTTAAGATCGGCAATAAGATCGTTCGCCGTATCAAGTTCGGTTGTCTTTCCGTCAAGCAATGTCTGAAGTGCGTCATATTTGCCTTTTCCGACATATTCACCGGAAGCAAGGTTTCCAAGCTTGATCTGCTTGTCTTTGTTTGCTTCGTTGCTGTTATAGGCATTGACAACCGTTTCAAACTGCTTGTACAGTTCATCACCCAAAATTTCTTTTAAAAATTCCATGTCCTTGTCCTTTCTTTGACTGTGTTTTTATATCCGGTGTCTCCGGTGTCAAAAATCAGTTTAAACGCCGTGATCGGGGCATATTCAGAACAGTTTAAATGCCATGTTCAGGGCATGTAAAAAACGGAACCGATTTCAGTTCCGTTTTTAGTAAATTAACTTGTAATAATACTGGTCACTGGTACTAAAAGTCAGTGCGTTTATACTTGTGAATGTTAAGTGCTTATCTTTAATCTCGGCAGTTAATGAACTCGGCTGCCATTTGTTCGAAGCATTTACAGAGCCGGTGGTGCAATCACCATCAATCAATAAAATTGTGAGCGGTTTGATTTCTGATGCTGTTGATAATGCATTCTGACCGCCCCCAAAATACACAAACGCAGCTTTAGGCATACTCGTACACTCATATCCATCAATAACCAATGTAGTAGTTGTAGAAGGCTTTACGCCCCCTGTTATAATTATTGCCATTTCTTCTGAACCTCCTGTTTGAATTGCCGACAACTGCGACCATTTCGATGTGCCGTTGCCGATTTTTAATAACTTATTGATGCTGTCATATCCCATTTCGTTCGCGGCTAATATGGGATCGTCCGAGACTGTTATATTTCGTATGATTGTTCTGCTCATGCAATCACCCCTTTACCATGTTTTACCCCAGTCCTGATATGTTTGTCGCATCATGCGTTCAATTTTATAACTATATATTTTCGACCCCTCGCCGTTCGGATGAACACCGTCAGAATTACGCCAATACGTACTTAAATTTGACGATGTGAACGGTGTAAGCCCGCCAGCTGTGTATATATCGCAGACGGGAATTGAAAAATATGCACAAACATCTTTTATTGCCTGCACATAATCTGACAAAGGCAGACATACATTCCATCCGTTAGCACCGCCGTTGTTTTTAGATGTCGTCGGAAACGGAGTAATCCACAATATAGGCGTTGTCGGGAATCGTTCCGTTAAATACTTCGCAAGCCTGAATACGCCCATGTAGAATGTGTTTTTAAGCGGGAATGTAGCTCCCGAACTGGGGACGTTTGCTGCTGTACTTGTATCATATCCTGATATATCGGTTGTAAAAGTACCCAGTGTAACAGCCCAGTTCCAATCGTTATAACCGCCCGCGACTGTGATTATATCAGGCGTTCCCGTTATCTGTGTTGCTTTGGTGTAAATGCTGGGATAAAGGATCGTCGAGCTTCCCGCGCTTGCAACACGTTCATTTGTTATCATACCGCCCGCGGAACCAAGATTCTGTAATGTGATCTTCGGGTTTCTCTGTTGAATCCAATACGGATAATTATCGGGTCTGTTAACACCGTTATTGTCAAAATCAGTTTTTGAATCGCCGAGAGCAACCCATATTTTGGAAAGTGTTGCTGAACCCCCTGTCGAATCAACATTAATCCCTGTATCGGTCACAGTATAAGTGTAGTTACCGAGAGTGCCGTTTCTTATTATTTCATAAATATGTCCGTTTATTGCATTACCTGACGTAGAACCCGAATAAATAAAAATAGGCTTACTTGCATAAGCTACAAAAAGCTGTGCGCTTGTAGTCGGGAATGTGTTAAGAATCGCAATTTTATCTCTAAGTAATGTACCGATGTTAGTGAGACTTGTATTGATGCTTTCGTTGTTTTCTGTCAGTTCTACATAAGCGTCATACAAAAGTTTTGCACTCGGGTACTGTTCGTCAGTCGGGCTTCCGCTGTCCGGAAATTCCGTGATTTTGTTTGATTTATCCTCTTTTCCGTTGATATCTCCGCCGGATCCGACATTAATCCCTGTGTCTGTTACAGTATAAGTAAAATTGGGAATCGTTCCGCTCCGTGTTATTTCGTAGATGTGTCCGTTTATTGCATTACCTGACGTAGACCCCGAATAAATGAAAAGCGGTTTGGTTGAATATGCAAGAAGCAATTGATTTTGTGTAGTCGGGAATGTGTCAAGAACAGCGATTTTATCTCTAAGCAACATACCGATGTTAGTGAGACTTGTATTGATGCTTTCGTTGTTTTCTGTCAGTTCCACATAAGCGTCATACAAAAGTTTTGCACTCGGGTACTGTTCGTCAGGCGGGCTTCCGCTGTCCGGAAATTCCGTGATTTTGTTTGATTTGCTTTCGATATCCCCCAAATTAACATAAGCATAATCGTCCGTTGCGACGGCGGTATATGCGCCTTCTACAATCGCATACGACAGAACATTTGACGTTCTTACGGTTGTGTCCTTATAGCCGGAAACTCCGAAAGTGATCTTTCCCGGAGCTGCTAAAAGTGTTGCGGGGACGGTTACATTGCCGTCCCCATCAATAATTCCGTAAAAATAATCGTCTTTCTGCCGATAAAAAACACATATTTTACTGTAACCGTTCCAAGCAGAATCAAATGTGAAGTTAATTTTATCTGCATTCACGTCACCCGAAGCAATAACGGGCATATTGGTAAAATTCAACACTTGATCAACACACGATACATTAATCGTACTCATTTAATCACCCTTTCTTTTAAATAAAAAAGACGCTTATTCAGCGTCCTTTAACTGTTTTGCAGCTGCTCTCAAGCCTGCAAAGAAGTTGTCCATTACGATGTTATCGTTTTTTTTAACTAAGAAATTAAAAAGGCAAACTTAGAAGCTATAAGCGCATGAACTTTTTTATCATCGCCTGAATAATGCTCAATATTGAGCACATCAAGTGCCGCCAACGCAATTTGACCTACACTGTATCCGCTGACTTCTATATCATCTGTTTTCAGACTTTTTATTATTGAAACGGTATCATCAGCGGTTACTTTGTGAATCACTGCATTAAAAATGCCATTTATTCTGTATATTGCTCCGGCAGCAGAAAGAGCGCGATTAATCGCCTCTTTATTCCCTTCTTTGCACTTGTTTAAGAGTTCATGATTAAATTTCATTGTATATGCGCCGCCTTTCCTCTTCAAGGTTAGTTAAAAGCTGCTTAACAACTTCGTTATTGCCGAGTTTTTTTGCAATACTGATTTCTGCATTGTAAGCCCTCACTTCTCGTCTATAATGTTCGTCCGGATCTGCTAATACACGAAATCCGCCCCAGCCGTCTGCCTTGTCATCTCTTAAGTGCTGCATTTCATGACACCATGCACTGTAACTTGCATTCTTATATATTATAATTCGTCCCGGTTGCCCTCTAACAAAACCCGGCTCATACCCTAATTTTTCAGCATCAGGAATTATAAGCTCAACACCGCAATCAGCGATTTCTTTTTTAAAAAGTTCAATTTCTTTCGGATTTGACTTATATCCCGAACCGTAGTAGTCAGCCATAGGATCAGCTCTTGAGTTTAATCTCATAGATATTATATCATTTTTTCTCGGTTTTTCAAGATTTGCGGATAGATAATTTTTCTTAAAATTTTCAAAATCTTCTGTCTTGTCAAGCCCGAAATATTCAGCACGGTCTTTCAAAATTTGAAGTTCCTCTTCATCCAACGCCCATTTCGCCCGCTGAAGGACAGCACAACGGCAGTTGATATCCTCCGAAGCAACGCCAAACGCGCCCGGATATAACGCCCTATGCCCGTTAACTTCAAATTCTTCATCAATTTCTCTGATTTGACCGTCAAGATGTGCATGATCCGGACGTGTTCGCCGGTCAATAGTTGCGTCCCACTGTTTGACAATGTCTGCACCGTTTTCTTTCGCTTTCGTCTGTGCGTCATGTGTTGCTTCGTTGGTGATTCTATGTGATTCGGTTCTGGCAATCTGCATCGCCTTTCCCAAAGCACCGCCTTTCATGCCGGAATAATCGCCGACCATATACCGTGTAACTTGTTTCGCCATATCGGAATAACCGGCATTTGAAGCGATTCCGCGGGATATGGAATCGGAAATTCGGTATTTCAAATTCGTGATATTTTCGCCCAGTGTGTTATATAAAGGTTTCGACAGCTTTGTGTCCAGCTGCACGGCTTTGACAACTTGCTTCTGGTCAATGGGAAAGATAAACGGAATTCCTTGTCCGTGCAAGTCATACAGAACCCCGACAAAACCGTCTTCATAAGATTTTTGAAGATAGTCGGATATAGTTGTAAACTGTTGACCGTTCAATGCGTCAAGAATTCCGCTCACTTGCTGTTTTAAAGCTTCCTGATACTGCACCCGATAAATTATCGACTGCATATTTTCCGTGTCTGTACGGGCTTTCAGCTTTGCAATATTGCCGTTTATGTCATCGAGTGCGTTCTTGTACTTGACTTTCAGATTGTGAAGGACGTTTTTTTCATTCTGCAGCTGATGCTGAAGGACTTGTTTCTGTTGTTTGTTCATCAATCGTCACCCCGTCAAGAGCCGCTTCAGCTTCGTTTAGGTTATCTTTCGGCAATTTGCTTTTAATTTCGTTATAGTCAACATCAAGAATTTCACATACATTCTGAACCACAAGTTCGGTTCCAAGGACGGATTCAAGACCAAGCAAGGTGTTAACCTTCGTTTGCTCCGTCTGTGCATCCGTCAGTTCGATCTGTGCGTTGTCCTGTGCATTGGTCATAACTTCACGTTCAAAGTCAAAATAAATGTCTTTCTGTTGATAATCAGTACCGTTTATATCGTTGATTTCTTGAAGAACAACTTTCAAAATCTTACGAAGGAACTGTTTCAGCTTGATTTCAAGCTTGTTACACTTCAGATCGAGCAACGCATAACGGGACTTAATAACAACGTTCGTTATGTTGCCGTCCCCGATCTGCGCCGAATTGAAGCCCATGCCGAACCGATAAATGTTCTTTTCATCAAGTTCAAGCTTTGTTTGTCTTGCTTGATAAGGAACATCAACAGTCTTGAAGTCAACACCGCCGCCGTTTTCACCGTCAACGCCTATATGCTTCTTTGTTTTAACGTTTTTAATAAGTTCTTCAAGGTTATCACCCTGAAATCCCTTAACGACAACCAAATATTCGGAAGCATCCTGAAGGTTGTTCGACAGGCCGCACGACATCAGATCGTAATCGTCAATCAAAGCTTTTATCGGCTTTAGGCTGCTGAACTGCTTCCGGCAATTATCAAGCCTGAAAAACGGAATGAAGCCCAAACCTTCATAATATGTGTTGTCGTCATTATCCTTGTGATAAAGGACATGGGGACGGGGATTCGGTTTTTCCGGCGTTGATTCATCAAAAATCAACTTGCCGTCCTCTATTTGGGTATAAAAATAGGTCTGGGAATCATCCCAAACCTGAATTCTTTTAACTTTTTTCTTGTCCTTGTCTATCCGTTCAATGTACCAGTAAATTACGTAATCTTTTTTATCCGACGTAAATTTCGATTCGACTTCAACCACGCCCATTGAATCGGCATTCTGAAAAGCAAGCTTGTTTTCTGCGTTTTTATATGCATACATATAGTCAAAGCCTTTGGAAACGCATCCTATCAAAGTATCATAAAGCTCTGAGGTAAAGTCCTCGTTCTCGTTAAAATAAGAGTCGAGTTCCGTCTGAAGCTCCGGAATGTCTGACTTAATAAACCCACAATCAGCTGATAACATGTATTGAACTTGCTGATCTACTAATTCGGTGAAGAACGGATGTGAAATCTTAATGTTGGATCTTGTCGTGTCCTCTATCAAGTGACCGTCGGCGTCGTAAAAATACAGTTTATAGTCTTTGATATCGTGTTCACCTTCGTAGTAACGTTCACCGATTTTTGCAAGCTGTTTTTTCTCGCTTGCTCTGTCCTCGTCGATAAACTTCAATATCTCTGATTCCGTAAGCATTTGTTCACCCCCTGAAACGCACACTGTTTATTTTATCGTCTATGCAATAGACACAATATTTCTTCAGCCGAATCAACCCGCAAGTGACGGCGTAACAGTCACCCTTCGCCCATTTGCCAATGCAGTTGATCACGCCGGGCTTCGGTAGATCGTTATCTTTGAAATATTGTTTAATTTTATCTTTCATCTAAAACAACCACCTATTACCGATAATGAATTGTTCAAGCGCATAACGCATCGCATCCATTAAATGGTTAAAGTCGTCAATGGGCTTGTTCAGTTTATTTCCGAATTTATCAGTGTCCCAAGTGTAATTCGATATCTCCGTGATAAAGTTCACACACCGAGGATGAATGATAATTTCGAGATCCTGAATCCACTGAATACCATTTAAAATGCTGTCTTTACCTTTCTTTGCTCCGGTTACTCTTAATCCCAGCGTATTCAGTTCATCAATGGACTTTGGTTCTGCTGAATCTGCCGTGATTCGCTCTTTCCGATATCCTATTGAAGATATCTTTTCAAAAATCTTCTTGTTTGAAAGTCCTTTTTCATAAAATTCATCCCAAACATAAAGACGTTTGTTTTCTATATCTATGAAACCCACAAAAAAAGCACTCGGATCGTTCGTGTAACCGAAGTCAAGTCCGAATGCTGATTTGCAGTTTTTAACCTCATTAAGCGTGAATTCCTGTTCACGCCAGTTTTCATATACCAAGCCCTCAACGATACCCCAATCACCGAGGCCGGCAACACGGTAACGGCGGGGGTTGTTTCGTTTCATTGTTTCAAACACTTTTTTATCTGCTGCATCCAGCCACTCATTGCAGGTGTAGTTGGTTGTCATTGCAAGAATATCCGGATCCGGTGCGGCATCAAAAAAGCGGTGTTTGATCCAGTGGTGCTCGTTCCACGGGTTAAAGGTAAGCGTAATTTGCTTAAAAAGCCCCGGCGGTACTTCGCCTCGTATACTTTCGTCAAGTGTATCAAAATCGGATTCGGAGCTTATCTCGTAAACTTCCTCTACCCACAGCCAGCAGAGAACGCCGACCTCAACGGTAATAGAAGTTACTTTCAGCGGATCGTCAAGTCCTCGGAAAAGAATCTTTTGCCCGGTAGGCTTATAGGTCATTTCAAGCGGTGATTCTTTAATATTCCACCAGGCGTCAACGCCGAGGCGGTGTATAGCCCATTTAAGTTCGGTAAAACAACTGTCTTTTAATGTACGGTATGTTTTACGAACGCAGAGAAGATTAGACTGCGGATACTCCATAATGCGGACTATATAATTCAGAGCTGTTGTCTTTGATTTTTTGGATGCTCGCGAGCCTTTGCATACGCGGTAACGCCCCTTAAACCGCCAGAATGTGCCGTAACCCCTGCCGACTATATCGGGGAGATACAGTCGGTTGACGGTTTTAGTCATCAAGACAATCAACCTCTTTAAATACTTTCAGCATTTTAGGGAATTGAGCAGCAATCCAGTCAATCATTATTTCATCACGTCCCCATTCCGGGTGAGCAAAATTCTCTGCAAGTCCTGATTCAAACAGAAATGCATGTATTATCTCATGGCGCAAAACTTTACGGCGGTATCTTTCAAAGTTACCGAGTTCACAATCGTCAGCTTTCTTTTTAATCACGATAATGTGAGTTGTTTTGTCGCAATATCCATCACATTTTTCGAGATATTTGTCTTGTATTTCCGTTCTTTCAAAGATTCTGTACGGCGTACCCAATACATTAATCCTCAAGTTCGCCACCTCCGGAAATGACAACCGGAACGGCTCTGGCAACATCAACTTTTTCGGTAAACAGACCGTACCGCTTACCGAGAAGCTCCGCAGCCTTAAGGCGTTCCTTTTCGTCAGGCGGTTTTTTAATAATTTTCGCTTCTGAACATCCGTCGCCGTAACCCTCAACGACAATAACGCTTGCTTCACTTTCTCCGCGAAGAACAGAAGAGAGATACTCCATAACCTCCTGCGCTTTTGCGGTCTTTTTACTGCTGAGTTCAGCAAGACGTTCGGTTATATATGCAGAAACATTAACATTTTTTAACATTCGCCCTCCGGCAGCTGCTGCAACATTGTCTTTCTTTACATTCGGATATGCTGCCCTGTATGCCCTTGTAGCGTTGCAGTCAATCAAATATTCATCCGCAAAGCGTTTTTGTTTATCGGTCATAAAATATCTCACCTGCCTTTTCACTGTAAAATAAAAGAACAGCTGTCAGAGACAATTTAGAAAATAATCTCCGTTGCTGTTCTTATCTGATGAGGGCAATGCCCTTGTGGTTTATGTTCACAGTTTACATTATATACTACTTGACCGTAACAAAAGTAACAACATTATTCGTTGTCCTTTTTTATGTATCGGTAACATATCATTTTAACACTGCCCTCGGTGTTGCCGCTGCCAACGCTAAACGCAATCTGCACCCAGGTTAAACCGTTGATAAACCGCAGCTGAAAGATCTGCCGGGTTAAGCTGTCCGGTATTTCGGCAATATACCTTTCAAGGCGGTTGCGCTCATATAAACACTGCGTTATTTTCGCCTGGATAATCGCCTCAAGGTCAACAATTTCTGCGATGTATCGGTCAAATCGGTTCTCAAAACCAGAGCTTTTGGGCATGCCGTCATAATTAGTTGAACCCGGTGCTGAAGCCCTTGCCCGTAATTCTTCTAAACGCTGTTGATCTCGCTCAATTTCACGGTTAAGGTAGTATAACTGTGATAATTCTTTTAGTGTCATACTGCTGCCTCCTTTATTTTCTTGATACGGGCTTTAAGCACTTGCATCACGGTTTCGTGTGTGCCTGCACGCTCCCGTATGGTGTCAAGCACATCCTCGTCAACGCATCCCTGCACAATAAGGTAATGCACATAAACCTTATCATACGGGGAGCCCTGCCGCCATAAACGGCACTTGCCTTGATCGTTAAGCTCAAAGCTCCAGTTTGGTGTAAACCAGATAATGTGCCGTCCTCCCGCTTGCAGGTTTAACCCGTAGGCGCAGCTGCTTGGGTGTACCAAAAGCACATCAACCTTGCCGCTGTTCCAGGCATCCTCATCCTCGGTACCTTTATACACGCACACACGCAGCTTTGTTTTTTCAAGGGCTGCAAGGATCCGATCCTTATCGTGCTGGTAGCCGTAGAATGTAATACAAGGCTCACCGTTTAGGCTTTCCAAAAGTTCCATATAGGCCTCAATTTTGCAATCGTGAATATGTACGGCTTTGCGGTCATTGTCATACATTGCACCGTTGCAAAACTGTAACAGCTTGCCGGTAAGCACTCCGGCGGTGTTGGCGGTTATGGTGTCCTCGTCAATGGTAAGCAGCAGATCACGCTCAAACTGCTTGTACGCTTTCATTGTCTTATCGTCAAGCACTATGGGAACATCGTGCTCGATACAAGCAGGTAACTCCAGGTAGTCCTCGGCTTTCATTGATACGCAAATATCACTTATGGCTTTAAGCACCGCCGCCTCGGCAGCCTCTTTCGGTTTGTAGTCGGTAAAATGCCCGCCGTGTGTATTGGCATCAAAGTACCGTGTGCGGAATTGTGTTATATTCTTGCCCAGCCGTGCGCCCTCATCAAGCAAATAAATCTGCGCCCACAGATCCATAAGCCCCTTGGAGGACGGCGTGCCGGTAAGCAGCACAACCTTTTTGCAAAAACGACGTACAAGTTTCATAGCCTTAAAGCGTTTGCTTTGGCCGTTCTTAAAGCTCGTGCTTTCGTCAAGCACCACCATGTCAAACGGCCACGCCTGCTGGTAGTATTCAACCAGCCAGGGTATGTTTTCACGGTTTATAACATACACATCCGCAGGGGTGTTAAGTGCCTTTATACGCTTTGCGGACGATCCCAGGACCGTAACCACACGCAGATGCTTTAAGTGATCCCACTTGTTTGCCTCCTTGCTCCAGGTGCCCTCTGCAACCTTTTTGGGTGCTACAACCAAAGCCTTTGCAATGTTCCACTTAAAGTATTTCAAAATGTTTATTGCCGAAAGCGTTATTGAGGTTTTGCCCAAACCCGGACGGAGGAACAACCCAACCGCCGGATCATTTACGATACGTTCAATACAGTACGCTTGGTAATTATGCGGTTTATATTCCACCCGTTTGCACCTCCCTTACGAAAGCCTCCACCTTTTCCTTGGTGTCTATCCGCAGCACCTTAAAGCCTAACTGCTTTATCAAACCGCAAACATATTCTTGCAGCTTACGCAGCTTTTTACCCGGTGCCTTTGTTTCCACAAAATATATACGCCCATACGGCACAAGCACAATGCGATCCGGTACGCCGTTTTGTCCGGGGCTTACAAACTTTAATGCCCAGCCGCCAAGATCATTTTTTACACGGTCGCACAATTCTTTTTCAACAGTTTTTTCAAGCATCGTTTTCCTCATTCGGAAGATGCCAATATTGAATCCCTCTAATATTAAACGACTGAATACCGAGTTCTTTGCGAGCAGTTTTCAACTCGGCTTTCCCGATTCCCAATGCCTTTGCAGCTTGTATAACTGCTTTTGCCTGACACGGGTTTTGAATATCCGGTGATGTCAGCGTTTTAATCAGCCATGCTTTTGCAAACATCCTCTTCGTCCTTTCTTTATCTTTATTTGCGTTCTTACAACAAAACACTTTTTTCTCCATATATACGTGTAATGGGGGATTAGAGGGTAATATTACTCTCTATTTTATACTCTATAAGAATAATTGTAAGATTGTAAGAAAAGTAATAAAAAGCCTTGTTTTATGCGGTCTTGCGGTCTTACAAAACCTCTTACAATCTTACAAAACCCCGTTTTTGCGTGTATAATTGTAAGATTTTAATTTTCTTACATTTCTACACGGTTTTTTGATTGTAAGAGGTTTTGTAAGGTGTATTTGTAAGATTATTTGCGAATAAACCCACGCTGCGTACCATATGGCCCCATATACTTTGCGTTGCTTGCTTTTTGCCAGCCCGGCGTTGCTGCCATAATGGCGTTAAGCTCTCTGGTGTCGGTGTTTTTCATTTCCTTAATGTTGCCGCCGAAGGCCTCGCACCAAACCTCAAGGGCGCAAATAGTATCACGGGGCACAAGGTGCAGGCTGTCGCTGCCCATTGTTACGCCGCCCCAGAACATACGCCTCTTATCAAGCGGCCACTTGCTCCAATCGTCCGGCACCGGTCGCTCCATAAATTCACGCACGATACCCTCACGGCTGGATGCCTCTCTGTGTTCCTCTTGCTTTTCCTTGGCGGCATCCTCAATGGCACCGGATAAGTAAAGCGGCTCACCAGCCTGCCAGCGCACATACGCCTCTGCCCACAGCTGATCTATTTCCGGATCGAGGTCACGCCATACGCTTTTGGTGTGCCTCTGTTCGCCGGTGTCTATCGGCCAAAAGCGGCGGTTGCCGGTGGTGTCCTGCAAGTATTCAGCGGTGTTGGTGGTACCGAAAAAGATGCAAGTGCGGGGCAGCTCCTTAACATTACGCCCATATGCCGCACGGAAACGATCCGCACGGAGGCTCAAAAACTGCTTAATGCGGCTTACATCGGTACGCCGGAAAGCATCAAGCTCCGATACCTCCACAAGCCAAACGCCCTGGAGCAGTTCGCTTGCCTCTTTGCCCTCAAAGGTGCGTATGCTGTCATTAAACCAGCCACGGCTCATTTTATCTAACAGGGTACTTTTACCGATACCCTGCGGACCGGCCAAAATAACCATATTGTCATACTTGCAGCCGGGTGTCATAGCACGGGCAACGGCGGCGGTAAACGCCTTACGGGTTACGGCCCTGTTGTATGCCGTATCTTTTGCGCCGAGGTAGTCTATAAAAAGGCAATCGAGGCGGGGCACACCATCCCACTTGCCCTGCAAGCCCTTGAGGTAGTCCTTTACATCGTTAAAGGCGTGGGCGTTGGAATGGAGGGAAAGAGCCCCATCCACTTTGCCGTTGCCGGAAATCTTATATACACGCTCAAGGTACCAGTAAAGCCCTTGATTATCGTTATCATCCCATAGGCGGCGCTTTTCCCGTTTATCCCACGGCAGGGAGCCGAGCACCTCACCACGGCCGGCAAATTCGTTAAGCGCAAACTTGCCTTTAAGCAGGGGATCGTGCTCCAGGATAATACGCACATTGTCAATGGTGGCCTTAACGGCACCCGTCTGGGTGTTCTTCTCAAGCAGCACCATCCAATTTTCCGGTTCCTCGCTCTCGTCAGCGGTGATGCCGTCAAAGTCCTTAACGGCACTTTCGTACCGTTCCTTACTTATGAGCGCACTAACATCCGAAAGCCCGCAGGCATACTCACACATAGCAAGGTAGGAGGGCAGGCGGTTGGTGGGTGAGCCTGCGGCTGCGGTATCGTCCTTATCGCCGTACTTGTGCAGGCGCACAAGGTCAAAGGCATTTACAAGGCGGCCGCCGCAGGGATCTGTTGCGTGGTGGCTGTATAAAAATTTGCCGTCATCGTAAAGCACGGCGCCACCCGTGGTAGAGCCTCCGAGGTATGTATATCTGCCTGGCATATTGTCAACCGGCTCATAAATACCGGGGAGCAGCTCGTCCATTGCACGCTGTATATCATAAGTGCGGCAGAATGCACCCACAACGCCGTTTTTGCCGTCCGGATCGCCTTGCTTTACTGCCAGCTTGGTAAACTGCGCCCGCCCCGGCAGGGCGGGCCACTGTGTCATATCGTGCCAATCAGCGTACTGTGCAAGCAAGCCATCGGCAGATAAAAAAGGTTTATCGCCCACAACATACACATACTCACTATCACGGCAGCAGCTCGGCCAATACATAAGGCGGCTGGGCTCAAAGGTTGTGGGATCGGCGTATTCAAGGCCTATATATTCAGCTGCTTTACGGGCGATGGGCTCGTATTCATCAGCCGTTACCGTTCTGTCAAGCGGAAAGAGCACACGCAGACGAGGGGCAGCAGGCTGGTGCTTTCGGGTGCTGTAAACACAGTACCCACAGCCCAAACCCTCCACAATGCGGAGCACATTGTCTTTATGCCCTGCGGGTATGTTGTCAAGGTCAAGGGTGATAATATCACGCCCGGCCACATTGTTGGCCTTGCGGCGTGGTCCGTTAAGGGTACCGCCGACAAAACCGCCAATATCCTTGAGATCGTCCTGCTGTGCTTTTTTTAAGTTTAGGTATTCTGCAAGGGTTTCGGTGCCCCTTGCGGGCACTTTTAACTTTTGCCATAATTCCGATACCATAAGCGTTTGCGTGGTCCACACGGTCGCACGCCTGCTTGCACCGGAGGCTATGGCAATTTTACGATCATATTGCATAGCGGTTACTCCTTACCGCCCGCACCCACGGCGGGGGGGGGGGCTTAATCTATTTGAAAAGCCTGCCGGTGTTACGGTCCCGCAGTTCAATACGGTTTACCACATCAAACCCGGCCTCATTGGCTATAAACTTTAATACTTTAATCAAAAAGTTTACTTTGCCCTCAAGGGCGGCATCCGCTTGCATAATCGGCTTTAAGGCACCGTATGCGGTGGGATCGGCGTAGCCCTCGCTATTGTAATAAGGGGTTTTGCTGTTGCCCATTTCGGGCACCTCCTTTGAACACAGAGGGCAAACCTGGATGCCCTCCGGAATAATCTCGCCGCAAGCGGCGCATTTATCTGCATCAGCCATCGTTGTTTACCTCCTCCGGAAAATGATATTTTGTTACTGCAATAGGAAAGTCCTCAATTTCACTTGCCCATACGCAAGAGCCTTTGCCGTTAAGGCTTTCCCAGATATACGGAAAACCGCCTATACCGTCAAATAAACTTGCCATTGTGGGCTTTGCACCGCAGCATAGTGAAAGCCGTTGTAATACATAAGTCCAGGGCGGTATTGCTATACTGTTGCCGAGGGCTTTGTAGCGTGCGCTGTCGGTACTCTCTTTATGTACTTTGCCTTTGCTGTCCGTCCATTCGCCTATATCCGTCCAACCGTCCGGAAAGCCTTGCAGGCGTTCACACTCAAGCGGTGTAAGCCTCCGCACAATGTACTCGGTGCACACACCAAGCGCAGCCTGCCCGGTTGGGCTGCCTGCCGAAAGGCAAGGCGTTTTATTTTCCTCACTTATAGGATCCTGCAAAATCTGCACTCCTATTGGTTTATTATCTACAATCAAGTTTTCCGAGCCCCCCCCCGTAATCGCCGCCGCTGGCTTTAAGTGTTCCGCAGCCTGGGCGGTAGTTTGCAAATTGGTAATTTTCATACATTATCATTGTGTACCTCCATTATCACAACCGGTGGATCCTTGTAGCTTGTTGCCAGTAGGGTAAACATCGGTTGCTCCGGCGTTGCTATGTTCCAAAACCGGGGATCGTACACATAACGAGGGGAACATTCCCCCCCCCCGGTGCCCATTCGGGCGTTGAGGGTTTGTACTATACCATCCTCGGCAATTTTAACCCTGCTGTCAGCCGGATGGTTTTCAAGTGCTATGGCGGGCTGATTATCACCGCTTTGCGCTCTCAAAGCCGGTGCTTTTCCGTCTTGCCAGGTATGCCCGCCTACACGGGAACAGGATCCCGGCTCAAAAACCACAACATCACCTTGTGGCGGGCTTTGTACAAAAGGGTTGTTTTCTACTAAAAAGGTCTGTTGTTTCATTCCCGGCTGTGCTTGTAAGGTTGCTGCTTTATCGCCTAAAAGGCGGGCCTCATCTCTTTGGTTGCAGGCAAAAGGGAGTACGGCGGGGCGGTCAATGGTGTTAAGGGTGTAGCTTACGCCCTCGGTCCATCCTTTTCCGTTGCATCCTGCGGTGTCGGCTCTGTCGATGCAGTTACCTTGTATGCAATAAGCCCCCCCCCGTTGAGCCTGCTGTATTAAAGCAAGTTTCAATATTTCCGGGAGCTGCTTGCCCCTCTTTTCCGCACGGTTTAATATACCCAGGCACGCCCTGGCGCTCAAAGAGTATTTCGGGTGCGGTGAGGCCTCCAAAATCTGCGACAAGTGCGATGCGTTTTCGTCTTTGGGGCACACCCCAAAACTGTGCATCAAATACTCGCCACGCAATGCTCCATTGACTTCCCACATCGGTAAGGCATCCGGCTGGAGGCCATCCGTTTTTAGGGATAGGAACAGCGGGGGCTTGTTCGCAGGCCACTTTTGCGGTTTCTTGGAGCACAATGCTGAAATCGGCTCCTTTGTTGGAGCTGAAAGCTCCGGGCACATTTTCCCACACCATATACCTTGGGCGGGTGTCTTTTCCTGTTCTGCCTCGTTCAAGGTCAGCCCTCCTCATTTCTTTTATTATCCGTAATTGCTCCATAAAGAGCCCGGACCGTTCACCGGCAAGCCCCGCCTGCTTGCCCGCAACAGAGAGATCCTGGCACGGGCTGCCGCCAATAACCACATTGACGGGCTCAACAAGGCTGCCACTTATCTTTGTTATATCGCCGTAGTGTTTCAATGCTTTACCTCCTTAAATACAGCACCGCATTGGTTGCACACTATTAGCCTGTTACCCTCACGGATAAGCACAGTGTGCTTACATTCCGGCAGTTTTACATCCTTATCAATGTAAAAGCAGTATTGCAGCTCAAGCTGTGCACCGGGGCTTGTTTCATAGCCCGGCAGGAAAGCAACCACATCTGCGGTGTCTATCATTGCAAAGCAAATACGCATATAGTCTGCCTTTTGCATACCCTGTGGCATCCAGGAGGGGTTAAGCACGGTGTAACCCTTTTTTTTTGTACGCCTCTGTGGCGGCATTAAACTTTGCTTTATAATCGGGATCGCCGGTGATTTTTCCGGCTATGTATATTTTAGTTGCCATACTTGTTTACCTCGTTTCCCCAGACATCCCAGCCTGGTGTTGTATTCCTTGCAAAAAGCTCTATGTAAGAGTGATCCCCCCATAAGCTCTCGGATCTTATCTCGTGTAATATCTGGCTTTTGGGAATGGGCACGCAGCGGTGCAAAAATAAGTTGGCTTACGCTGTTGCTTGCCCTGTGGGGTTTACCCTTAACAGCTATAAGGCAAGGCTCCGTGTTGCCCCTGGTCCAACGCCCAAGGCCAAAAAAGTAACCGTTACCACTGCGGTTTTGTTTTACCCACTGAAAGCCGACTCTTTTATACTTAAAACCCCACGCCTCAATTACTTTCAATGCCTCTTTGAGCATAGGGTAACCTTTGCGATCTCTGCCTTTTACCGGCTTATCAAGCATTGTGTATAAAAATGGTTTTGCTGGTTTTAATTCGGTGTATGTAATGCCTCTTACTTTAAGCATACCAAGGGCAGCGTTACGCACATTGTATATGGCTTGAAATTCCATCCCGGTATCAAAGAAAACAACCTCGTTAAGCGGTTTGTTTTCGTATATCAGCCGGAGGAGCATTGCCAAACTGTCCTTGCCCCAGCTTACAGAGGCCATATAATAAGCCATTTTTACCGCCTCCATATCGGTGAAATATAGGTAAACAGTTTTTCTGTTACCTTGAATTGGTTGCCCTTGTTTCTGTCGAGGGTGCGGGTAAAGGGCTTTTCCCACACGCACACAAAGTCCGGCGGGGCTGTTTGCTCACTTATGTAAACGGTGTGCCCGGTATCGGCAAGCAAACGCATTGCCTGCCAAAACTCCGTGCTGTTGAATTTCTCGTTATTGTAACCGGTGGTATTGTCATACGGTGGATCCGCATATACAACCGCCCCCGGTGGTATAGGTACTTGTTTATAATCACCGCAGAATATCTCGGCACCGCCGAGCGTTGCCATATCTTTAAGCAGTGATCGCTTGCTTTGTGCGGCATAATTTGTGCCGCCCTTATTTCGTGCATATCCTCCAAACCATTTGCCGCCAAAGCTGCACCCAAAGCCCACAAAACCTGCAAGCACCGGATCTGCATCCTTATTGGCTCTTATGGCCTGGTACTGTTCCTCTGTTATCATTTCCGGCAATTCATAACCCGCCTGCACACCTCTTAACAAAGCAATCAAATACTTGTGCTTGTCATTCAGTATAATGCGGTCATAGCCGGTAACTTTGCTTTCAACGGAGCAGCTACCACAGAAAAGGCTAACAAAGCAAGCCCCCCCCGTAGCGTTGAGGATCTGCGCCAAAGGTGTTGCTATACGGCTCTTGCCGCCTTGGTATCTCATTGAACGCTCCCCCCCCGTTAAGGGTGTTATTTATAATTTCGGCTATGTAGCGGGCTATGCGGCTTTTGCCTCCCATATACTGCATAGCCGAGCCTCCTAATCTTTCTTAAAGAATTTACCAACCCAACCATCGGCGCCAAGGGGCAAGCCCGGAGCCCACGGAACGGGGCGGCTCATTATTTCAACCGTTTTTGCAAGCATTGCCTCGTTATCCGCAAACGGTCTTATATCAATTACCACCTCATCGTGTATGTGGAATATAACCGGCAGCCCTGCCGCCTCCAGGTGTTCAATAGCCTGTGCCAGACAATCACGGGCGATGGCTTGCACACAATTCTCCACGAGCTTGCCGCCGTAGGTTTCGATGCGTTTCCATTTCTTTGTGGTCTGGTCCATACCCATATACGATATTGAGGGGTTGCCCCATTGTTTTACGCCTATTTGCGGGGCATTGTAAAACAGCTTTCTGCCGCTTGGCAGCGTTATTGTCATATAGTCAGTGCCTTGTGTTGCATCCCATTCGTGGGCAAGTATAATGCTGCTTACGCCCACGCTGCCGCCCTGGGTGATAACCTGCACGGCGGCGGCATCCACCTTGTACCACAGATCCCTTATGCGTTTGTTGGCATCACGCCAGCGGCTCACAATATCGGGCAGATCCTCCTCCGGTATGCCCATATCAAGTGCGCCCATATTGATAAGTGCGCCGGTGCTGCCTTGATAACCAAGGGCAAGCTCTGCAACCTTACCTTTTTGCCGGAGGGCGTATTCGGGGTTGCCCTTTTTTATAAGGTCAATGGGCACGCCGAACATCTGCGAGGCTGATGCCTCGTATATTTTGCCGTGGGTGCGGAAAACCTCAAGCCTCCACTCCTCACCGGCAAGCCATGAAATAACACGGGCCTCAATGGCCGAAAAGTCGGCATCAATCAGCACATTACCGGGTGCGGCAATAAATGCGGTGCGTATCAGCTGTGAGAGCGTGTCCGGCACACTGCCGTAAATGCATTTTAAGGCATCCAATTTACGCCCTTTTACAAGGTCGCGGGCAAGCTCCAACGGCTCTGTATAAGTGCGGGGCAGGTTTTGCACCTGCACCAAGCGTCCTGCCCAGCGACCCGTACGGTTGGCACCGTAAAACTGTAAAAGTCCGCGCACACGCCCATCCCGGCATACGGCTTGTTCAATTGCATCATATTTTTTGGTGCTTGTCTTGCCGAGCTCCTGCCGAATCTCAAGCATACGCTGCACCTCCGGGCTGTTATCGTCACGGGCAAGCATTTTGGCAACGGTGTCCTTGCGGAGCCCGTTTATTTCCTCGCCGGTTTCAGTTTCAAGCCAAGATGCAAGCTGCTTTACGCTGTTTGGGTTGTTTAACCCGGATATTTTCACAGCCTCGGTTGTAAGGGTGTTGCGGACCGTTGCCCCAAGTTCAAGGGCGCCCTCAACCATCCCCATATCAATAGCAACGCCTCGGCTGTTTATAATAAGATCCGTTTCCCATTCCTTTTGCACAAAGTCCGGCACGGATACCGCCGAAAGTCTGCGCTCAATTTCCATTTCGGTTGTAACATCCTGGCGGTTGTACTCTTTGAATAGCTCCCAACGCTCCGGTGCGTGGTGTGGGTAGTTCCGTGTTCTGCCGCCGTTTGCCTTTGACGGGGCACACGGTACGCAGAAATAGCGTATAAGGGCTTTGCCGGTATTCAGTTTGCGTTTATCCTCCGGCAAGCCTAACGCTCTGCCTGTGGCATCCAAGCCTGCCGTATAGCCTGCATACAAGCCGTGGAACATTGTGCAACGCCACTGCGCCGGTGGCAGCTGCCTGCCCATATACCGTGACAGGCAGCCCCACTCAAAGGGCGCATTGTATGCGTGTTTTAAGCACTGCGGATCAAGCAACGCCTCGACAACCCACTTGGGGAGTGTTTCGCCTTGGGCAAAATCACAGCACACCGGCTGAGCACCGTTAAGGGAGTAGGCAAAGAGGAGGATCTCAAAGTCGGGGCTTTGTATGTACTTTTGGGCACCGGCTTTTTGTATCGGCACACTTGAAAATGTTTCAAGGTCAATACTTAAATGATCCATACTCTTTTACCTCCTTTTCGTAAATTTTCGGTGTGATATTACCAGGGCTGCCCGGTAATCGGGTTTACCGCCGGACGGCTCTGCGGCTGTGCGGGTGCCGCCTGCGGATAACCCGGAGCAGCGTATGCCTGCGGTGCTGCCTGCTGGGGTGTAACGGGGTTATACTGCGGCTGATAAGCCGGAGCAGCAGGCTGTGCCTGCGGATAATCCGGAACAGCGGCCGACTGTGCAGTAAAGCTCTGGCCGAGCCCCTCAAAGTCGCTGGCTGCGGATGCACCACCGGCAAGAGCCTCACCGTCACGGGTTTTGAGCACATTACCGAGGCCACAGCCCACGCCCTTGCTGCCTGCCGTGTCATAGGTGAAAAAGTTAATAGTTACACGGGCATACATACCGCTGTAAATATCCGAGGGGGCAAGCTCACAATCGAGGTTGTCAATGCCGACAACCTGCGGCTTACTCTTGGTGCTGGCAGTCAATACCCAATGCCCTTTGCACTCATCGCCAAACGGCAAGCCGGACGGACGGAGCCCGTCACCATCGTGCACAATCTGCTTGGGTGTGGGGTGTGCGCCGCCCCATTTCTTGCTTACGCCGTCCTCATATGCCGCCTTAATAGAGGCGTTGATGTTGGCAATGGTTGTGGCATCGGTCTTGGGGATAAGCAGCGTAACGCTGTACTTGGGCTCACCGCCCTGCTGGGGAGCCCTTGGCGCGGTAAGATTGACATAGGAAAGTCGAACTTCTCCGGTTAATACTTTTGTTGCAATATTTTGATACATAATTTTTTAGCTCCTTACATTCATAAATAATGATTTTTGGTTTTAAGCATTTCATAATGGGTGATAATCTTCCCCCAACGCTCAAAATTGGTTTTACATCGCTTTACTTCTTTCAGCATTTTGCGATTTTTTGCCACGATGGCACGCTTTTGTTTCGCGATGAGATCGTTGCAAAATTGTGTACTGGTATGTTCGTCTTGATACTGTTTACTTGCAATATCCCAAGCCTCTTTTGCCTCGGTCTGTTTCTGCGGTAAAAATGTATTTAGGATGTTTAGATTTTCCTCATTTCTCCGAGATTCCCGAAATATACAGCTAAGAAGTTTTCTTTGCTTTTCGAGAGGCACTGCACGGTCGAAGAACGAATCAAGATTTAACAGTATTGTGCAATTTTCAAGACGTACAATTATCTGATTATCCATCTGTTATACCTGCAAAATCAGCAGCCGCAGGGTTGTAAGCCTCCCGTTTGTCCGTAAGCAATGCAAGGGTGGGTTTTCCGATGGGCTTTACCACAAAGCTGCCGAGCTTGTCCGCAAATTCGGTTTTACCCATAAGTTTCTCAAGCTCGGTAAGCGTTTTGGGCTTAAGGTCATACAAAAGTGATTTATCATACCCGGCGGCCATAGCAGCGTCAAAAGCAGCATCCATATCTGAAAAGGTACGGTTGCTTCTGCCTGCAACAGCTTTCCAGCCGGGGATTGTTCCGCCTTTAAGAATCGCACCGAGGGCGTATTCCTCAAGGTCCTTGTACCACTTTACAAGTTCCTGACCTCTTATAAGTAAATCGCCGATTTCGTCATCCGTAAGCACGTTTTGTCCAAAGAGCGGAGGTTTTTCGGCGTTCTGAGGCACACAGTCCTTAAATTCTTCGAGTGCAGTATTTTGCTCTGCACGAGCTTTACACTTTGCTTTGCCGCGACAAAAACGGCAGTGCTCACCGGGGCAAAACGTCCCAAGCCCCATATAAGCCTTTGCGGCAATGGGCTTAATGCTTTCGCCCCAGGCAAGCAGCTCCTCAACCGTTATGGTTTCGCTGCTCGGCTCCGTCTGGATGCGGGGCTGGTCTATCGTCATACAAACCTTTTTGATACTGCCGCCATAAACGGGCTTGTACCGTTTCAAAGCACCGAGGGCATACAACCGCATTTGCGGGTTGTTTTCGGCCGATACGGGCACGCCCTTACCGTGCTTGTAGTCGGTAATGCTCAAGGTATCACCGCCAATCATAATGCAATCGCAGGTACCAAAGCCCTCCGGTACATATTCGGCAAAATCAACCTGCACCTCGGCAGCCACATTCGGCTTTGCGTTACACTGCATAGCTCTTTCAGCAAGGTGCTCCAGGTACAGATCCGAGGTTTTGTCCATCTCGTCCTGGTAAAGTGGGTTTTCTTTCAGCTTTTTGAGCCTCGTGGTATAAGTGCGTGGCTTAATCTGCGAGGTAAAGTGTTTAATAACTTTCAGCTCACAAACAGCGTGAGCCAGGCGGCCCTCCTCCGCATATTCCGATGTATTTTCCGGGAATTGCTCCTCAAAGCGAGGTGCGGCGGTGCAGTGCAACCAACGAGCTGCGGAAGACGCCGATAGCAATGCATGTTTTTCAGGTGTTGGCATTGTTACTCCTCCTCTACTATTTCTACAAGTTCAGCACCTTGCAATATAAGCTGTGAAACAATGTGTCCTACGGGTAACCCTGTAGCACGGTATAAATCCATTAAAACGGCATTTGCTTCGGCAGATATCTGCACACAACGCCGTTCATCTTTGGGTTTGTGTACAGTCAAGGTAATACGGTCTTTTTTGTTATTCATAACTGTACCCCCTGATTAAATCGATGCGCCTATAGCCCTTAATTCGTTTGCCATTGCACCATAGTTTTCAGGTGCAAGCTCTGTAAGGCTTGCGATACCAAACTTACCGAGCAGCTGCATGAGCTGATCCATCTTTCCGGCATCAATAAGAGTCGAGCCCGCGGTTGCAATCATATCAAGCGTGTACTGCGGTGCAGAGGTCGGAACGGCAGGAGCCGGTGTCACATTAGCCGCAGGTATTACGGCGGGGGCAGACGCGGCAACAGGGACCGTGGGGGCAATTGGGGTTACCGTCTGTTCTGCAGTAAGTGGCATAACAGCAGATGTCACAGTCGGTTGGACAACCTGAGCAGGGATAGGGGTTACCGGTGTCGTAGGTGTTGAGGACTGTGCAACCGGTGCATCTTCTTTTGCAACGGGCTTTAAGTTCTTACCGCAAATTGCATCTGCGAGATTATTAATGGCCGCCGCAAGGTCTGTTGCTGTAATTGATACTTTCATTTCTAACATTATTGTTTCCTCCTAAAATGCTTGACGATAAATAAAATTTGTAGTAAAATAAATTAAACAGTTTTTACTGTTTATTCAGTGAAATGATCGCAATGGGTAGTGGCTTTGCGGTCATTTTTTTTGTGCTGTCATAGACATCATCTCTTTGTATTAATAGAAAAAGTAATTCGATTCCGTCAGCGGTTCGGCTGTTAAAACATAATCAATGATTCCGCGCTGATAGTCGCATGCCGTACCGTCCGTCGTGTCAAACTGCGGACAAGGTGACATATCTGTTATAACTGCCTCGACCGAATTAGGGAACTCGTCCGACAGAACACGATTAAAAACTATTTCGCATACTCTCCTCTGCTCTGATTCGCTCTTACCGCCTGCAAGGTCATAGATTACGCTTGCAAGGAGTTCGTATTCATCATCTGTCATAAGTATGCCGGAAAAACGGTTCAGCTCAATCTCACAACGTTTTGTAGCTATCGCCCCCGGGCTTCTGTTTCCGTGGATGTCGACGTTTTCAATTACACGGGTGACGGTCTCAGGGGTGTTAATCTGTTTGTTGACCTTAACGCATAGCGCGATAAAAACGGCTATGAATAAGATTATTGCGATTATGATTTTAGGTTTGCTGTACATCCTTTTACTCCTTCGGCACTTTTGTAATGTAGTCTGCGTCAATTTCGTCATCGCGCCAGTAGATGAATTGGTTCCCTTTTACTGTGGTAAAAATCTCGCAGAATCTGAACATCTCATTCTGGCGTTTTTCGTCTTTGTAGTCCTCGCAGCTGCGCTTTTGCGCCACGAAGAGAGGGGTACGTCCGTCGTCGATACGATATCCTTCTTCGTCAGTGATAATATTTTTGACCTTTACAACGCGATAGCCGTCTTTAGCCTTGATCGTGTCTGTCATGTGTTTAAGTTCCTTTCATTAAAACTGTTCGGGGTGGAGCTTGAACGATTCCTGAAATGACTTAGCCATTTGGTCGCCTGCCCAGCTCCCCCACTCTTTTCGTTCCTCCTCTGTCAGATCCTCAAACGGAACAATAGTGCCGTCTTTCTTCTGGAGGAAATTCCTGCATGTTAACTGTTGTCGTGACGCCATATGTATTCACCTCCCGGTATGGATTTTATATAAATTTGTATGTATGATTGATTTTGTCCTATTCTGTTGCCGAAATAATTTGGCCGATTTTTCGACAGCATATTTTTTTGTTTCATAACAGTCTCCTGTTCTTGTTGTTATTTTTCTTTGTTTCGTGCTATAATCGCATTGAAAGGGGCGATTATATGAAATCTCCAAAGAATAAAGACTTTGACCGCTGCATGAGAACCGTACTCGAAAAATGCGGAAATTCCGGTATGTGGGCTGATGATTCGCTAAATGAATTTTGCAAAGATTATGTTCAAAGAGCTTCACTTTCTGTCCTTGCATTAAACGAATACATAAAGCTGATTTCCGCTGATAATTCAACCGTTTATTCCGTTATCATGCTTGATCGCGGTTATGAATACTTCGCCGAAAAAGAAGCTGAACGAAAAGAATTTATTAAATCTTTCTTTTCAAACTTTTTAACCGGCTTTCTTTCGGGGATATTGGTCTCCGTCATCGGCGGTCTCATATTAAACCGTTTGATTTAATGATGATAAAGCCGACAAGAAAGCCCAACCAAAAGCCCAATGCTATAACTCCGCAGCTTGATTTTTTTTGTTTCATAAAAACCTCCCAAATACTTATGTTTTCACAAGTTAATGATTAAAAAAATAAGAGTCGATATGTTCGTTTGGAATCTCTAAGCATTCACATATCTTACTTATTTCAGATTGCCTAAATTCTGTTTTATTCTTTATTTTACGATTCAGGCTCGTTTCACTCAATCCAAGCACTGAGGCAAGATGCGATTGTGTAATAAGCTTTTCTCTCATCCTGCCAAGAAGCTTTGAATAATCATAATTATAGGTCACCTTTTCCACCTCCTTACTATTATAATGATTACAGCAATGTAACCGAGAACTACAGCCACATCAAGTAATAATGATAGGTTTTCCATTATAAAATCTCCTTTGTTTATATTGACAATGAGCGCAAAATAATATACTATATATCATACAGGGGCTTTCGCCCCTGTGCTTATCAGGATATCAGTTTGTTGATTATATCAACAACTGCCGCGATAAGCTGTATGATGGCGGTTGCAAGAAGCACCTTTTCGAGTTTGGTTGGCTTCTTGTAGCCGTTTTTCTTTTGCTTACTCATTGTGTTCACCTCCCTGACTGTCTCTATTATAGCACTTGTGTTTTCACAAGTCAATACCTTTTTTAAGTTTTTCACAAGTTTTTTTAAATTTTACTTGCGTTTTCTTAAAATTTGTGTTATTGTAATTTTGGATGAGGTGTTATAAATGGATAAATTTAAAAACCGTTTGATTGAAGCTTTAAATTTACGCAAAATGTCGGCAGCTGAATTATCGCGACTATCCGGCATTGATGAGGGTACATTAAGCAACTATAAAAAAGGTAAGTACGAACCAAAACAAAGAAAACTTGAATCCATCGCAAATTCATTAAATGTTTCAATTGCGTGGCTAATGGGTGCAGATGTACCAATGGAAAAAGAAATAAAATATTCATCTCCTGTTGTCACTGATGATGTCATTGCATTTCCTGTATCAGGCAGTATCGCAGCCGGATATGATTGCATCGCAAATGAAGATTCATATTTTTATAATGATTCTGTTGAAATCCCTAAAAGCTATTTGAACGGGCGCGAAAAAGATGAATTTATGGTTTTGAGAATAAGCGGTGATTCTATGTATCCGCTTTATCAAAACGGTGATGTTGTTCTTATACTCAAACAATCCACACTTAACAGAAGCGGAGATATCGGTGCTGTTATATATAATGATGATTGTGCGACTATAAAAAAAATTGAATTTGTTTACGGAGAGGATTGGATGCGTCTCGTCCCTATCAACCCATCATACAAACCGGAAATGATACAAGGTGAGCAGCTTGAACATTGCAGAGTTATAGGCATACCTAAGCTGCTTATTAGAAATGTATAATTCTTTCAACACTATATAGTATCCAAGGAGAAATTATAATGGCTAAGTGTAAAAAATGCGGAAAATTCGGTTTAGGTTTAAAACTTGATGCAAACGGTTTATGCAGTCAGTGCATAATTGACGGACTGCAAGCACAAATCAATGAACTCAGCAGCCCTGAATATCAAAACTTAACCTATTTAAGACAGCAAATCGACAATCAAAATCGCATTTTAGCTCAAATGTCTGCCGATATTTCTGCAAGACAGGCACAGATTTATTCTTTAAATAATGAAATACAGAATAAACAACGGGAGCTTGTATATTATCAAGACGCTGCCAACATGCAGGAATTTGGAATTTATGAACCTAATTATGAATTTTTAAAGGTTGATGAATATAAAATTCGACTTGCCAGAATCCGCGACCAGCAAAAAGATATGGTTCGTTCAAAGACAGCTGTAACAGGAGCTACCTCATGGACTGTAAATAACAGTCTTTCACAAGGTCGAAAAATGGTATCGGATACTCAAAAACTACTGTTAAGAACATTTAACGGCGAGTGTGATGAGCTCGTTGCAAAGGTTAAATATAACAACCTTGACGCATCTATAAAAAGGATATATTCGTCATGCGAAGCTATCAGCAAGCTTGGACAAATTATGCAAATATCAATCTCCCCTGCATACAGAGATTTAAAAATTGCCGAGGTTCAAATAGCCTATGAATATGCTCAGGCTAAACAAAAAGAAAAAGAGGACTTAAAGGCATACCGTGAACAATTAAGAGAAGAGGCAAAACTCCAAAAAGAAATTGAAGAGCAGCGTAAGAAGATTCTCAAAGAACAGACGCACTACGCCAACGCGATTGCAAAGCTGCGTATGCAGTTGTCCGAAGATCCCGACAATGCCGACATTAAAGCTAAACTTGATGAATTGACCGCTCAGTATGAGGAAACCGAAAAAGCAATGAAGGATATAGATTACCGCGAAGCAAACAAACGCGCCGGTTATGTTTATGTCATTTCAAATATCGGTTCTTTCGGCGAAAATGTATATAAAATCGGCATGACAAGACGGCTTGACCCTCAAGAAAGAATTGATGAGCTCGGAGACGCTTCTGTTCCGTTTAATTTTGATGTTCACGCTATGATTTTTTCTGAGGATGCACCAAAGCTCGAAACGGCATTACATAACGCATTTGAGAAACGCAAGGTTAATCTTGTCAACGGCCGGCGTGAGTTCTTCAAAGTTACGCTTGATGAAATAAAGAAAGTAGTTAAAGATAACTTTGATAAAACAGTGGAATTTACAGATGTTCCGGATGCAGAGCAATACAGAATGAGCAGCAATATAAGGCTTCAAATGAAATAAAAAATGAGTAGTCAAATAATCTTTGACTACTCAAAAAAGGCGGCGTTCAGATGACCGATAACGGTGTTCAGTAAACACATTAGCAACATTTTTAAAGAGGACGAACTGGATAAAAAAAGCAATGTGCAAATTTTGCACATTACAAATTCAGATAAGCCAGTTAAAAT